>ERZ780095.195-NODE-195-length-23575-cov-4.41735_pt1 | contig 23575 bp, 22 predicted proteins | sample MGYA00511574_ERZ780095 | MGnify/ENA primary metagenome ERZ780095 (study PRJEB29588, sample SAMEA2153837) | human gut metagenome | biome: human gut; feature: human-associated habitat; material: faeces | place: Denmark | collected 2008/2010 ...
CATCTCCTCATATTATTGTGACTACCATTAAACCATTATTTTTCTTTTCCATCTTTATATTCTTTCCTTTCTTATTTTATATATTTATTTTACACATCCCCCAACGCTTTTTCAAGTTAGAATTCATTGTTAGGACGTGCTTTACACTAAAGATGTAAAAAATTAATATTTTCATTCAAAAATTGTCTCCATAATATGCTTATTATCTTTATCTTTAATTACTTTTACAATTGAACCATTAATTATTGTATATACTGGATTTGTGTGTCCTATATCTGTATTTATAAAAATTGGAATGTTTAAATCAAAAAGATTATAGTTAATTGCATCTTTTAGTGTTATACCTGTATAATTGATTTCATTTTCTATTCTTCCAAATAAAATACCTTTACAGGCTATAAACCATCCAGCACTTTTAAATTGCCACATTGTTCTTAATATATCTTCATTTGTCATTTCTGCCACATCAAAATACCAAATTATTCCATCATCTTTATATTTCTTTATAAAGCTTTTTACACAATCATATTTTGTCCCTATTATATCTTTTAACGAATCTAAACATCCTCCTATAATTCTTCCCTTAAATTCTCTATCCTCTGTTATACATTCCCATGGCTGTTCTATTTTATCATTATCTATTTTATATCCATATTCAATTTGTTTTGGCATTTTTCCATTTAAAAATTCCATGTTATTTTCTATCATTAATTCTGGTAAATTATTATTACCAAAAGATTTGGCATTAAAACTATAAATTGTTGCAATATCCAATTTAGTTGTTATATAAAATAACAAAGGCGTAATATCGGATTGACCTTGTATCCACTTTATATTTTTTTTCAGTTGATCAAAACTTATTAAATCCATAATTTGAACTAAATAATCTCCACCTGAACATGCAAATAATGCTTTTATTTCTTTATTCTGAATTGCATTGTTTAGTTCTATTGAACGGTTAAATGCGGATGAACTAACGCCATTTTCAGTATTTCTTACATATCTATCTTCAACTACTTTATATCCATAACTATTTAATCTTTCTATTGCTTTTTCAAGTTCTTTTATTTTTTTACTTTTCACACCATTTGACGGTGAAATTATCTCTATTGTATCATTTTTATTTATTTTTTCAGGATAAATCATTTTTTCAACTCCTTTATGCTATCTTTTTCTTTATACCCCAGTCTATCTAAATACTTAATCAAAAATTCTTTATACATTCCTTGAATATTACTATATTTATCCTTATTATCTTCATATTCATTAACTACACCAATCGAGTATCTGTAAAATTGCTTTGATTTTCAATTTCAATGATCTATTTAAATTATAGCAAACTAATGTCATTTTATAAATTAAATCATTCCAGAATTAATATTTTTTTATTATTTATGCTATCTATATTTATAACAAAATTAGTAAATTTTTAATTTATTTTATATTGATATTTATTTTTAAAATATTCATGATCGGGATATAAAGCTATTGTACCATTAGTATAAATGTGAAATACATACCATTCCAATGGCATAATTATCATTTCATTTACATTTTGAGTGTAAAAATAAAAGGGTTGCATTAATACAATCCTTTTCCTTATTGTTTAGATTTTATAATCCTTGTGCACTATAGAATATCCAATTTGAATCTTCTTTTTTAAATGTATATTTTACCTTTTTTGATATTTGGTTATTTGGTTGATTGCCTTTGGAATCATCTTTTAGTGTTGTAGTATTGTAATAAAGTTCAACAGTATCTTTAGAAGGCATTTTACTATCATATAGTTTTGCTTCGTAATAACCATAAGTATCTCCACCAGCATCAACATACAATTTGTTCTTAGGTAAATGAGGGTACATATATACTTCATCTAATGTAGCATCAGTACCAAAATATTCATTTTTTATTTTAGTAAAGAACTCTTCTTTTACAAAGTTGAAATCTTCACATTTACCAGCTTGACCTGTATAATTTCCATCTCCATCATCAGAAAGTATTTCTTTATCTACCATTTCATTTAATACAGATGTAGGACACTTTTTATAAGTGAATTTAGCTGAATCGATATTATCTGCATAGCACCAAACAAAAGCAGTATAGTCATTTGCATACTTTGTTTCTTTATCTCCTACTTGAAAATGATAAAGGACACTGACACTGAATTTTTTTGAATCAGCAGTATAATCATTAAATTTGAATTTATTTATGATTTCTTTTACTGTTTTTTCTTTTTTCTCTTCTGTTATAGCTGTGTTTTGTGTATTATTAGTTTTATTATCATTTAGGTTATCTTTATTTGAATATATTATATATCCAATTGATGTGATTAATAAAACTCCTAATATTATAGTTACTGCTATTAAGCCATTATTTTTCTTTTCCATCTTTATATTCTTTCCTTTCTTATTTATATATCTATCTTACACCCCCCCCCCCAACGATTTTTCAAGTCAAAATTCATTGTTGGGGCATACTTTACACTAAAAGTGTAAAAGGGCAAGTATTTTACTACTTGCCCAGGTTATAAATTATTTATTAAGTTCTTCTTCAATTCTCATTAATTGGTTATATTTACAAATTCTATCAGTTCTAGACATTGAGCCTGTTTTAATTTGACCTAAATCAAGTCCAACTGCTAAATCTGCGATTGTTGTATCTTCTGTTTCTCCGCTTCTATGAGAAATTATTGTCTTATATCCATTATTTCTTGCAAGGTCAATTGTTTCTAGAGTTTCGGTAATTGTACCTATTTGATTTACTTTTAATAAAATTGCGTTACCTGCGTGTTTATCAATTCCCATTTGAAGACATTCTTTATTAGTAACAAATAAATCATCTCCAACAAGTTGGATTTTTGAACCAAGACGTTCTGTGATTTTAGTAAATCCTTCCCAATCGTTTTCATCAACTGGATCTTCTATTGAAATAATTGGATATTTATTTACTAGATCTTCATAAAAATCAATTAATTCATCTGTAGTAAGACTTCTTCCTTCTCCTACTAGATTATATTTACCATCTTTGTAAAATTCACTTGCGGCAACGTCTATTGCAAGTTTAACATCAACTCCTGGAGTGTATCCAGCTTTTTTGATTGCTTCAATGATAAGTTCAAATCCCTCAGTGTTTGACTCTAAGTCTGGCGCAAATCCGCCTTCATCACCAACACCAGTCGAAAGTCCTCTATCGTTTAATACTTTCTTTAAATTGTGGAATACTTCAGCACCAACACGTACTCTTTCTTTTATAGTGTCTCTAATTGGAATTATCATAAATTCTTGGAAATCAAGTTTATTGTCTGCATGAGCACCACCATTAATTATATTCATCATTGGTCTTGGTAGTGTTGTTCCTTCACCAATATATTTATATAATGGCATTTTCTTAGATAGTGCAGCTGCCTTTAGAGTTGCCATAGAAATACCTAATATTGCATTAGCTCCATATTTAGATTTTGTTTTTGTTCCATCGGCTTGTATCATTGCATAGTCAACAGTTTTTTGATCATATGCATCAAGTCCTACTACTACTTCTTTTAATGGACCATTTACATTGGCAACTGCTTTTTCTACGCCTTTACCCATATATCTAGATCCACCATCTCTTAGTTCTAGGGCTTCACGTTCACCAGTTGAAGCTCCACTTGGTACTATTGCTCTACCCATAGTTCCATCTTCTAGATATACATCAACTTCTACTGTTGGGTTTCCTCTTGAATCCAAAACTTCTCTTCCTACTACATTAGTAATTTTCATATTATCCCTCTTTCCTATCTACTTTTTCCTTCTAATTCTTTAGTATCTTCATAATCTTTTACATGATACTTGATTCTAAGTTTCAATTCATCTTCTAGAATTGCGATTTTTTTCTCAAGTAATGCAAATTTTTCTTCTTGAATATACTTTTTATATTTATTTATAAGCTCCATTCTAAACTTTTCAGCTTGATCAAGAGCTAAATAAAGGCCATCTCCAGATTCATCATCATTATCACAGACAAATGAAATCATATTAACTAAATAAGCAAATTTTCTTTTTACTTTTTTATCAACCATTTTCTCAATTAAAGAAGGATTAATTAAAATCATCTTACTTACGTTTATTGCATCTTCAAATTTAACGTTATTTTTAGGTGCAATATTATATCCCTTTACTTTATCATATTCAAAATATTTAATTTCTTTTTCATCTTTGTTCTTAACTACTAAGAATTTTTGATTAACTGGCATCTTTAATCACCTCTTTTAGTAAATCTGGTCTTCTTTCTTTTGTCCTTTTGATTTGTTGCTCTAATCTATATTTTTCTATTTCTTTATGGTTACCAGAAGTTAATACATCAGGAACTTTCATTCCTCTAAAATCTCTTGGTTTAGTATATGTTGGATAATCGAGTAAATTATTATTAAATGAATCATATTCATGTGACTCTTTTTCTATTACCCCATCAATAAGTCTAGTTATTGAATCTGTTATAACCATACTTGGTATTTCTCCACCGGTTAAAACATAATCACCAATACTGATTTCACTATCCGCAAGTGTTCTTATTCTCTCATCAAATCCTTCATAGTGACCACATATTAGTATTATGTGTTCTTCTTTAGAATACGAATAAGCCATTTCTTGATTATATGTTTTTCCATCTGGCGTTAGTAAAATTACTTTTGTATTTTCTGTTTTTAAGTCTTCAACTGCATCAAATATAGGTTGTGGAGTAAGAACCATACCTGCTCCCCCACCATATGGAGTATCATCTACTTTTCCATGTGGATCTAGTGTATAATCTCTAAAATTAATTACATTAATTTGAACTAGGTTTCTTTTTATCGCACGATTTATAATTGATTCATTTAAAAAGCCATCAAACATAGAAGGAAATAGTGTTAATATATCAATTCTAATCATACTATACCTCCCTTGCAAATGTTATTTTTTTATTTGATTCATCAATATTTTTAATAAAGTCTTTATGATATGGAATAAGCGTTTTCTTACCATCATTCATGATTTCAACCACTTTATAGTTAACTCCTGTATTATATATTGAAGTAACATACCCTATAAATTTATCCATAACATATGCTTCCATTCCTATTATATCACAAATAAGTATATCACTGCCAAAATTTATTTCTGATTTATCTATATATACATTTTTTTTCATATATTTTAGGACTTCATTTATATTGTTATAACCAGAAAGAGTTATCATATCATATTGTTTATGATGTCTATATGTATTTATAACCTCATGGCAATGGTTTTGCCCTATATATATATTTATACCTTTTTTAAATACTTTATCTTTATATTCAAAATCACTAATTATTTTAATTTCACCCTTTATACCATGAGTACTAACTATTTTACCAATATATACATATTCCATATTTATACCTCCAAACTCTTTATATGACGTTTTTGTATTTCTTCTTGTAGTGCTACACAAGTTGGTATATTTAAATTATATACAAGATATCTCTCTAGATCCATTTGCTTTTCTGGCATGTAATTTTTACATATATCATATAAAATATTTTGTGCTTTAAATATATATGCATTTAGAATTAAATCTCTATGAAAATCAGATATTGCAGCAATATCACAATATTTAAAAAATTTATATGCTGTTTTTTGATCTGTGTGTTTAGAAATAAACTCATTTATAGGAAAGAACCCATAATTAAAAAACATATATTTCATTTCTTCTTCTAAATTAATATTTCTAATTGATGTGCAAGTATATTTGCATACAAATAAGATGTAGTACAAGAATCATCATTTATATCATAATTATATGTTAAAAAGTTATTATTAAGGTGCCTACTGCATAACAGTTCAACATATCCCTCTGTTATTCCTTCTCCAAGATTTATGCCAAAATTAGATGAATATAAAAAACCACTGTATAGTTCATTTTTATCTTCATTATAGTAAGAAGATGCAATATGTATTAATTCATGATATGCAGGTAAAAGTCTTGTATCCTTTAAAATACATAAGTTATTTTTACAATCTAATTTATAATAACCATCACATTTAATACTATCTGTGATTTTGAATTCTAAGGTCTCAAGATTATGATATAAAGCGTTTGTATAATTACTTAGATATTTATCATATATATTTAAAACTTCTAATAGTATTTCTTTATTATCTTTAGTTTTTACATTTTCAAAAGCTGCTTTTCTAGTTGAATTATAATACTCCCCTGTGTTATTTTTGTTAAGTTTAAACTTAACTTTTGGAATAGGACTAAATACATTAAATCTAGTCAACATTTTTATTTAATTCGTATAATAGAATACTAGTCGCAACCGCAACATTTAAGCTTTCTACTTTATCATTCATATCAATATATAAAAATTTATCACACAAAGCTGATACTTCACTACTTATTCCATTTCCTTCATTTCCCATAACAAGAGCGTATTTTCTTCTATCTTTTTTTGGAAGAGTACTTACATCACTTCCATATTCAACCTTAGTTCCATATATTGGATATTCTTCTTTTTTTAACTTAGCAATTGCCTCTTTTAAATCCATGTTTACTATGTTTAGGTGAAATATCATTCCTTGAGTAGAGCGAAGTACTTTAGGATTGTACAAATCAACTGTATCTAGGCTAGTAACTATTGTATCAACGTTAAAAGCTAAACTACTTCTAATAATTGTACCTAAATTACCAGGATCTTGTACTCCGTCTAATAGAAGAATTTTATTTCCTGTTACTTCTTTATTATCATTCATTTTACATAGTCCCATTACTTTTGATGGATTATCAAGTGAAGAAATCTTATTAATTATTTCATTGGTCACATATATAGTTGGTACATCAATTGGTAAAACCTCATCTTTTTCAAGAATTAACTCTATTAAATTCCCACTTTTATATGCTTCTAGCACAAGGTGCATTCCTTCTACTATGAAAGTTTTTGTTTTCTTTCTATATTTTCTATCTTTTAATTTTATATAACTTTTAATTCTATCATTATCTAAACTAGTTATAAGCATATTTATCACCTAAAATTATTATAATATATTTTTAATATTCTTTCATCATTTTTCTAATCTTTTTATAATCAGGACAATTTTCTTCTACTAGAGTCCAAAACTCTTTAGAGTGATTAGCGTGAATAAGATGTGATAATTCATGTACAATTACATAGTCTAAACAAACTATATCTTTTCTAATAAGTTCTAAATTAAGGGTTACTCTATGAGTTTTAGTATTACATACTCCCCATCTACTCTTCATATTTCTAATAGTTAATGTTGGATACGGAATAGTTCTAGAAAACTCTGAATAGACTTTATCTAATCTACTTTTAAATAATTTAGTAGCCTCATTTTTTAAATATTTGTCAACATTAACACTCTTTCCAATAAAAACCTTATCATTACCAAAGGAAATAGTATCGGAATTTACATACACAATATCATATTTATGTCCTAGATAATAAAATGATGAGGCATAATTTTTCTTTGCTTTTGTTTTATTGATCATTTTAGTAACTGATGTTATGTTCTCATTAATAATCTTTTCTATTTGTTTTGAAGTAGTAAATATATTAGTAGTAACTACAATTTCTAAATCATCATTTACTCTTATATAAGTATTTTTGTTCCTTGCTTTTTTTATTACATTAATTTTATATTTCTCATTATCTATTTCTAAATACATGTTACTTCACCAATATCTATTTTAGAATAAATTCTAAATATAAACAAGAAAAAAGGACTATAATTGTCCTTCATTAATCACTATTTTGTTAGAGAATATATTAGCTTCTCTTTCAAAGTTTTCTAAGTATTTTGAATTGCTAGGGTCAGTAATATTATCATAGAAAGTAATTATATATGTATTACTGCTTCCAAATATTAAATATGTATAGTAATACTCATCTGTATACTTCTTATGAATACTAAAAATTCTATATGCCTCTAGGCCATCAACTTTTACTTCTTTAGTATCTTTTATATCTTCACTTTCACCAATATACTTCACATAATTATCTTTATAACTTACCTTCTCATCATCTTTAACAGCAATGCCTACTTGTTGTAGCATAATTTGAGTAGGTCCTGTTTTACCATAATTATTAAGTACTTCATAGCTCTCTGTTGACTCACCTAGTTTATATGTTTCTGGCAGTGATATAGATATATTATTAAAAGTAAAAGGCTTTTCCTTTATATCTTTAGTCATATGGGATTCATCATAAGAGGAATCACTAATTAATGCGAATGTAGTAAAAACTGCACATATAGCTAATGCGATAAAAACTATTTTTAATACAAAATTAGTGTATGCCTTCTTACCTACAGCTGGATTATTAATTGCTTCTTCATTAAAGTAACATTTCCCAGTTAAAGTAGTAACTATTATTCCTCTTTTTTGTAATTTAGTAAATATAGCATTTTTATTTTTAGAATTAATTTTACTTAAAATTATAGAACTAGGAACTGTAGATTTTTTATCAAATGCTTTGTAAGACGCAAACACTTCTCTAAAGATATTTATTTGTTCTTCATCACTATAATTTTCTATATAATTTGTGCTTTCAACATTATTTTCATCTTTAGAATATACACTGTGTCTAATATTAGATATTACTCCACTTATACCAAGTATAGTAAATAAAAGTGATGTAATATAATCTTTTAAAACTGCACTTACAAATGTATCATTCATATAAAGAAGTTTAAATTTATTTATATCAAATCCATATCCTTCTTTAAAAAGTAAAAACATAGGAATTATTACAAACATTGCAAGTGTTACTGATAGTACTGAAGATATTCCTATTATAAGAGGCGTTTTTTTGTCTACCATACCTCCAAATAGTTTATAAAATGTGAAAGCTCCTAGTGCGATAACTGCGGCTAGAAGCGATAATATATAATTTAGATAAACATATACCAAAACCCAAGGAAGGGAGAATAGTATTCCCCCAATAAGTGCTCCTAATATACCTTTAATATAATTTTCCCTCATAAAACCCTCACTATTCAATTGGAACTTCTATTTCAGTTACATTGTCAAGTTTATCAGTTGCGGTAACTGTAAAGTACTTATTAAGTCCTACTTTTTTAGTATATTTATAACTATGTCCTTCTCTTAATATATCTTCTGAATCAAATCTATTTCTCTTACTCCAAGTAAGATCAGGAACTTTTTTTAGAATTCTTTGTTTATATTTGATTGTATCTAAATTTAATCCTGATTCGTTATCTGTAATAGTAAATTCTATTGACTCTACACTTTCTTTTCCTTTTTTGTCTTTAGTTTTAATAAGATTATATTTAATAGTTGGTCCTTTAGTATCAATATATACATTTACCTTACATGTATTTGTATTACCAACTTTATCACTTATAGTTATAGTTGATGTTGCCATAGTAGTATTAAATGTTTTTGTAAATGTTGAAGAACTACAACCGCTTCCATTATCACTACATACTGCTTTAATGGTACGTGCGTCTTTTGTCCAAGTAGTAGAAGCTCCAATTATCTCATCACATTTTGGCTTAGTATTATCAATATTCTTAATTGACACTTGTTTTACGGCAGAGGCTACACCAGTGTTAGTGTTCTTTACAACTACTTTTACATTAGTATTTGAACTAAATGTTTTAGAATTTGATGATTGATAAGATTTACCTCCATCAAATGAATAATTTAGTTTAGCACTTTTTATTGTTGATTTTGCGCTAACTTTTAATGTTACACTCTTAGTCCATTCACTAGTATTTCCTGCAACTCCTGAAATTGTAATACTTTCATGTTTTACAGGTGGTTTGGTAGGAGCAGGTTCTTGATTATTATTTTGAGTGTTATTTTGATTATTGTTGTTTTGATTGTTGTTGTTTTGATTGTTGTTGTTTTGATTGTTGTTGTTTTGTGTATTGTTTTGAGTATTATTTTGTGTATTTTGATTATTATTGTTAGAAGAATTTGAATTACCGTTTGTTCCAGTAACATCTTCATCTAAAGAGAATGCTTGAAATGATATATTACCTACTTTATCTTTTGACCAAACATAATAAATTTTAGTAGATGTTGCATTATATTTAATTACTGTATCATTGGTAAGTTCAACTGTATCCCATTTTGTTGGAACATCTGCACTTTCTGTTACTATAATGTTTGTTATTCCTGATAGAGGATCTTTTATATCAATTGTGATTACTCCATTATCTTTATCAACAGATTGAACTTTTATTTCTGGACCTTCATTATCAACTTTATCTAATTTAGCAGTATAAATTGCTGATATATTGTTATTAATATCTTTTGTTACAATATATAATGTTCTGCTTGTATCAACAGTTATAGAATCTTCTTTTTGCCAAGTTGCACCTGCATCAAAACTATATGCACTATCTGCCATTTCATTTTGGAATGTTGTATCTACCTTAACAACAGTTTCTTTAACCCAATCAGTTGGGATACCTGTAACATCATTAATAATTGGCGCATCATTTCCTATTCTTGCAACTATAAAAGTATATTTTTTGTTTTTAAGAGAAATGACTATATTTTTAATTTCATTCTTATTAATTAGTATACTTTTATTACATTCTGAAATGTTAACCTCTTTATTTTTGTATTTACAAATTAATTTAATAGAATCATTTCTACTTTCAATTGTGTAAGTATCAGTATTCTTATCAAATTTTTCATTAATAGTTCCGCCCTCAACTACAATACTATCAATATCAGTAATAGTAGCACTTTTTGAAGAGATTAGTTTATATACTAAAACACCTATAGATGCTAATATTCCTAGAATGATTATAATAAGTAAAACAACAAATATTTTACTTTTTTTATTACCTTCATCTGGTTCTTCAACAGTACTATTACTATCAAGTGGTTCAAAAGATGGATATTGATAAGCATCATTGTTTGCAGTTGCATTATAAGAATTTAAGTTGTTATTATCATTATTTTGATTATAATCATATGAATTGGTATTAGTATTTTCATTAATATTTGATGCATTATAATCATTACTTACATTGATATCATTTTGTGTATTATTATTTTCAAAATCATTATTATTGTTATAATCGTTATACATAAGAAACCTCCGTTATTATAGTTACATTATAATACAAGACAAGAATAAAATAAACATATTTTTTACATAATTCTAATTCAAATGTAAAGAATAATATTGGAGAGTGAAATATGAATATAAATATAAGAGAACATATAATTAATAATTTTAAAAATGATGATGTTGATGTATTAAGACGTGCAATTGAAGAATCGATAAATGAAAAAGATGAGATCGCATTACCAGGTATGGGAGTGTTCCTAGAAATAATATGGGAAGGTGCCTCCGAAGAGATAAAAAATAAGCTACTTTCTATCTTAGAAGAGAATATTATTAAAAAATAATGTAAAATAGTGCAAAATGAATTGGTTTTTATTTACTAATTCATTTTTTCGTTATACTCTTTTATTATAAGAGAGGGTTTTATGGGAGAAGATATACTTAAAGTTATTGAAAATTCAAAACAAAGTGGCATCAAATTAGAAGATGTAATAGGAAAATTTAAATCTATAAATGAAGAGGAAATCGAGTGTGAAGTTTCTCTTTTAGAAAAAGAAGGAAAGATATATAAAAATTGTAATGGCTATTATATAATGCTTGATAAAGATTTAAAAATTAGCACATTATATTGTAGTCACAAAGGAAGAAGATATGTAACTGATAATAACACTATCTTTTTTGTAGATAGTAAAGATATTAATGGAGCTTTAGACTTTGATAAAGTTATATTTAGACCAAACGAAAAAAACAAAACTGCAAGAGTTGAAAAAATTATTGAAAGACAAAACGATATTGTGGTTGCGGAGGTTATATCTACTATTAATGGTAAAATACTATCAACAATAAATACTCCAGAAAAAGTTAATATACATATTAGACAAGGCGAATTAGAAAAATATTATGATGGGGATAGATTAGTTGTAAATGTAGAAAGCTACTCTACTCCAAATGAAATAAAAGGAAAAATAATAGAAAAATTAGGAAACAAAAAAGAGCCTAATATTGAAGAGGTAACAATTGCAGCTAGTAGAGGTTTTACTACAAAATATAGTAAGGAATATTTAGATGAATTAGCGGCTATTCCGGATAAAGTTACTGATGAAGATATTAAGGGAAGATTAGATTTAAGAAATGACGTTATATTTACAATAGATAGTGAAAGCACAAAAGATATGGATGATGCAATATCTATAAAAGTTTTAGATAATGGTAACTATCAATTAGGAGTACATATTGCTAATGTGTCACATTATATAAAAAAAGGAAGTGCAATATATGAGGATGCAATAAAAAGAGGAAATAGTGCTTACTTTGCTAATTCTGTTATACCAATGTTACACTTTGATATATCAAATGGGATTTGCTCTCTTAATGAAGATGTAGATAGACTGACTAAAAGTTGTATAATGGAAATAAATAAAAAAGGAAAAGTAGTAAATTATTATATTACGGATTCAGTAATTCATTCTAAAAAGAAAATGACTTATGAAGATATAAATAAAATTTTTGAGGATGGTGTTATTATAAGTGAATACCTACCCTATTATGATAGTCTTAAAATATTAAAAGAATTAACAACGATATTAAAAGAAAAGCATGAGAAAGATGGTTACATTGCATTCGCAAGTAATGAAATTAAAACAATAGTTGATAACAATGATGAGACATTGGGCTTTAAAAATGTTCATCAAGGTATTGGTCAAGAAATGGTAGAATATTCCATGATAGCTGCAAATGAAACAGTTGCTGGACACGTATTTTGGATGAGGCTTCCTTTTATATATAGAATACATAATGAACCTAGGGAAAAAAGAATTGAAGAAGCAATGGAAATTGCTAAGAAAATAGGATATAGATTTAGTAAGATAAAAGATATGGGTGGTAGTCACTTACTTCAACAAGTAATAAAGCAATTATCTGTTAAAGAGGAATTTCAAGCACTGTCTCAATTTTTCGTAAAAACTATGCCTAGAGCTCTTTATTCCACTGAAAATATTGGTCACTTTGCATTAGCACTTGACTTTTATACTCACTTTACTTCTCCTATTAGAAGAGGTTGTGATCTTATAGTTCATGAATTATTAGATTTATATGATAAGGATATTTCTTATGTTAACTTTGAGGAATTAGAAGATGAACTGGCTATAATATCTGAACACATTTCATATACAGAAAGACAAGCTGATATGGTTGAATATGAAATAAATGCACTTAGAATGGTTAAATATATGAGGGAAAATATAGGTAAAACATATAAAGCAAGAATTCATGATATAACTCCACTAAATGTACAAATTGTTTTAGAGAATAATGTTATTGGAACTGTACCAATAGACTTTGTAGGTGGTGGTGGATTCTATTATATGGATGCTAGCAAATCATTAAAGCGTGGAAAATCAACTTATTGCATAGGAAATAATGTTATTTGTACTGTTATAAATATTGATGAAGAAGATAGAACAGTAATTTGTTCTATAGATAGAAATCTTACTAGAGAACACACTAAGCAAAAAGTTAAGAAATTATAAAAAAAAATTGGAGCTAATTCCAATTTTTTTATTTTATATAATATGCTTTTGAATAACAAGTTGATGAATTACCATTTTTATCACGAGACACTATTTTAATCATTCTCATTCCTTTGTTACTTAATCTAATTTGTACAGCACTATTAAATGTTGCATAGTATCTATAATTTTGATTAATGTTATTCATAATATTTGATTCATTAATATATACATCATAACTTACAGTATCTTTAGATGGCATAATTTTAATTAAAACTTTTTCATTAGTCCATGTCTTGTCCTTTATACTTCTACCACTTTCAGTTTTAGCTGATAATGTAGGACAAGCTGGTTTAATTACTATAGTAAATTGATAACTACTTGAAATAGCACTGTTACCTACTCCTGTTGTTACCCTAACACTATAGTTACCATTTGAAGATGCTTTATAAGTTTTGTTTCTTGCGCCATTAATTACTTTGTTGTTTTTATACCATTGATATTTGTATCCACTAATACTATTATTAGGATTAGTAACTGCATTTAAAACCACACTATTTGAAGTTTTGTTTGTTGCATTTATTGATACCTTTGGTTTTGTATTATCTATTTTATTAATTCTTACTTTTTTACTTGTTTTATTACCCTTTATATCTCTAATTACTATATTTACTGTTTGGTTATTAGTAAATGTCTTACTATTTGAGCTTTGATAAGTTTTACCTCCATCAAATGAGTAAGCTTTTGAGTTAAGGCCATTACTACTAGAAGCCTCTACTGTTAATCTAACTGATTTAACCCATTTTGAACTATTTCCATTTACTTTAGTTATAGATAAAGTATATGGTGCAGGCTTTTTATTATTGTTTGATGAAGTATTACTTTTATTCGTTGTTGTATTTTTCTTCTTATTTGTAGTATTTTTGTTTGTATTTTTATTTGTTGTATTTTCTTTTTCTTCTTCTATGTTAACAGTAAATACATTTGATGCGACTGGAGTTTGCATTCCTTCTTTACTAATTTCAACATAGTAGTCACCAGTAGAAGTTACTTTATATTCACTACTAGTAGCTCCTTCGATTTTCTCATTATTTTTATACCATTGATAAGTTACAACGCTATCTGAAGGTAATACATAAGAAGTTAAAACTGCTTCTTTTACCTTTTGAGTATTATTGTTATCAATTGTAGAAGTAATTTGAACAACCGGAGTTTCACTACCCTCTTCTTTTGTAATACTTATTTTATATGTTCTAACGCCTTTATCTTCAGCAATTACAGTGATTGTATGAGTTAATGATTTATCATACAATGTTATTCTTTTGTTACATCCACTAGTAGTTGCTTTTGCGCTTTCACTAGCACATGAGATAGCCACTACATCTTCTTTAGTAGTTAGTGAATAAACTGTAGTGTTTTTATCAAATGCTGGAGTTAAGGTTGCATTATTAACTTTTAAATAACTTAAATAATTATTACTACTTTTAGTTTTCATACCACATGATATTACTAAAACTAGTATTATAACTATAATGATGATAGCACCAAGTAAAATTAAAAGTTTTGGTTTTCTATCTTCACCATCATTATATAAACTATTATCCTCTTCATATTTACTCATATATATACATCCCCTTCATTAGTTGCTTATTATACTACAAAGCTGTCAAAAAGTAAAGTTTTTATGTATAAAAAGCAAACAAAAGAACGATATTTCTATCATTCTTTTAGCTTTTTTGATTATTTATCTCTTAATTTAGCATCTAATTTAGTAGTTACATCATTAATAATCTTATTAAATACTTGCATTACTTCATCTTCAGTTAGAGTTCTACTTGGGTCTTCAAATTTTAATGAATACGCAATTGATTTTTTGCCAGGTTCAACATTTTCTCCAACATATACATCAAATACATCTATATTTGTAAGAAGTCTACCACCTGATTTTTTTATTACTCCAACTATTTCTTCTGAAGTAGTTTCCTTGTTAACTACAAATGCTAGATCTTTTTCAATTCCAGGATATTTTGAGATTTCTTTATATTTTAGTTGTTTTGTTTTTTTATTATAAAGTTTAGTCATTGATATTTCGCAAACATAAACTTCATCTTTCATATAACTTGGATGAACTCTACCTATTATACCTATTTCTTCTCTATCAAGTAATATTTTAGCACTTATTCCAGGATGAATTTCTGGATATGTTTCAGTTACAAAAGTATATCTATTCTTATATCCTAGGTAATTAAGTAGATTTTCTACTATTCCTTTTAATACGTAAAAGTCTACTTTTAGAGATGAGCCTTGCCAGTTGTTAGTTAAGTAGTTACCTTTCATTAAGATGGCTACTTTTACATCTTCTTCATATGATTTATTATATGTTTTAGCTATTTCATAGATTAATACATCTTTTACTTTTCTTGCCTTGTTATATTCATAGGTTGAAACAAGTGATGGTAGTAAAGTAGTTCTTATTATTGATTTATCAACACTCATCGGATTAGGTAATACAATTTGTTCCTTATCTTCATATCTAAACTTACTAGCTAATTCAGGACTGGTTAATGTATAAGTTTTAACCTCATTTAATCCTAGAGTTCTAAGTCTTCTAGAAATACTTTTTCTAAGTCCAACATCACCAACATATACTCCACGTCTAGTCTTTACAGTTGGTAGTGTGCTTTTTAAATTGTGATATCCATAAAGTCTACCAATTTCTTCTGCGATATCATTAACATTAGGATCAATATCAATTCTTCTATTAGGAATAGTTACAGTAAAAATTCCATTATCATATTTATACTCAAAATCTAATCTAGCTAATTCTACTTTTACATCATCATCTGTAAGATTAAGTCCTAGTAGAGTGCTTACTTCTTGAGTTTTAAAACTAACTACTTTTGGAGTTTTATCTATAACGTCGTATACTACCTTGCCTTGTTCTACCTCTGCGGATGCATATTCTTCTAGTAGGTGACATGCTCTATCAAGTGCTAGAATAGTATATTCATAATCAAGACCTTTTCCATATCTTATAGAAGCTTCGCTTCTTAAGTTTAAGTTTGCAGCAGTATATCTAATACTAACAGGGTCAAATATAGCGCTTTCTATTAATATATCAGTAGTATTTTCATCTACATCAGTATTTTCTCCACCCATAACACCCGCTATACAAACAGGTTTTTCTCCATCAGTTATAACTATATCTTTACTTGTTAGGGTTCTATTTACTCCATCAAGCGTAGTGATTTCTTCATTATCTTTAGCATCTCTTACTAATATATTAGTACCAAGTTTTTCTAAATCAAAGAAATGTAGGGGTTGTCCAAATTCTAACATTACATAATTAGAAATATCAACTACGTTATTTATAGAACGCATTCCTGCACTTTTAAGTCTTCTTTTTATAAAGTCAGGGCTTTCTTTAATTACTACATTTCTAACTATTTTAGTACTGTAGTATGGGCATTTATCTGTTTCTACCGCTACTTTCACAAATTTAGATATATCTTCACCACTAGAAGTATAGCTAACATCTGGTAGTGTTACTTTTTTATTTAATATAGAAGCTATTTCATAAGCAAAACCAATATGGTAATAACAATCATTATTTCTATGTTTATGAATGTCTAATTCGTACATTGTATCGTTTGTACCTAGGTATTTATTAGCGTCATCTCCAGGTTTTAAATCTGTATGAACTTCTTCTATTCCCTTGTTATAGTTTTCTTCTGTTTTTTCTTCTACTCCAAGTTCAAATAAAGCACATATCATACCATTTGACTCTTCTCCACGTATTTTACCCGCCTTGATTTCAAAGTCTCCTGGCAATACACAGCCAGGTAGTGCAACTATTACTTTAATTCCACTTCTTACATTAGGTGCTCCACATACTATTTGAGTTATAGTATCACCAACATTAACTTTACAAATATGTAAGTGGTCACTATTAGGATGATCTATACAACTAACAACTTCACCTATTACTAAATGATCTATATGACTAGTTATAACTTTTTCTACATTTATACCTGCTTTGGTAATTTTTTCTGCAAGTAATTTTAAATCTTCACCATCTAAATTGATGTAATCCATTACCCATTCTAAACTTATCATCTTAATCTTCCTTTCTGTCAAAATTTTCTAATTCTCTCAAATCTGTTTGATAGAATGTTCTAATATCATTAATTCCATATTTTAACATTGCTAGACGTTCAGCACCAAATCCAAATGCAAATCCGCTCCATTCGTCAGGATCATATCCACAATTTCTAAGTACATTAGGGTGAACCATACCTGCACCACTTACTGTAATCCAGCCTGTATTTTTGCAAAGTGAACATCCACTACCCTTACATGCAAAACAAGTGATATCAGTTTCTACAGAAGGTTCAGTAAATTGATAATAACTTGGTCTAAACCTAGTTTCTATATCTTCACCAAATAATTTTTTTACAATAACATCAAAAGTTCCTTTTAAATCAGATAAACTGATATTTTTATCAACTAATAGTCCTTCTATTTGCATAAATTGATGAGAATGAGTTGCATCATCAGCATCTCTTCTATATGTTTTACCAGGGCAAATCATTCTAATTGGTTTATTTCCACCTGCAGCTAGCATAGTTCTTGCTTGTACTGGAGATGTTTGACTACGAAGTAGAATGTTTTCATCTTCTATATAGAATGTATCTTGTGCATCTCTTGCTGGATGTCCTTTTGGAATATTTAAAAGCTCAAAGTTATAATGATCTTCTTCAACTTCGGGTCCATCTACTACATCATATCCCATAGACATACATACTTCCTCAACTTCTTCAATTACTTTTTCCAAAATGTTTGGAGCACCTGTTTTAATAGAAGTTGCAGGTAATGTTATATCTATTTTTTCCTTTTCTAATTTTTTATTTATTTCTAGTGTATTTAATTCCTGTAATTTAGCCTCATAGTTTTCATTAAAAGTAGTTCTAACAGTATTAACTTGCATACCGTATTCTTTTTTATCAGTTGCATCTTTGATACCACTTTGTAATTCGGTAATAATACCTTTTTTACCCATGTATTCTACTTTTAAATTATTTAATTCATTAACTGTTTTTGCTTTAGCTATTGATTCTTTTATTTCACTACATAATAGTTCAACTTTTTCTTTCATTGTATCCCTCCTAAAATTAAAAAACATTCTATATCTAAGGACGAATTACCGTGGTACCACCTTAGTTTATAGAATGTCTATACACTTAATCTCTTAACGCGAGTAACGTTTATTATTAATAAAAGCTATAGGGTGAATTCATAGGTATTTATTTATTGTCTTTCACCAAAACTGACAACTCTCTTAAAATAAATATTATCTACTACTATTTCCTAATTACAGCAATAAATATCAATGAAGTAATTATAACACAACTCTTTTAACTCTTCAAGTCCTTAAAATTTACTCCTAACATACCAACTATACTAGCACTTTGAAACGGTTCAATTATAATTCCTTTTAGGGAATAATTATCAAATATAATTCCCTCTATGTTTGAATCCGAAAAATCTACATTAGTAAGTTTTGTTTTAAGAAATTCACATCTATAAAAATTATTCTTAGAAAAATTTATATCTTTAATTTTAACACAATTAAATGAAGCATCTGTTAAATCAGTATTTTCTATAGAAACTTTATTTATAATAGAATCTGAAAAATTAATATATTTTGCCTGACATTTATTAAACAAAACATCTCTAATTGATGAATCTATAAATGTTGTACCTACTAATTTACAATTTATGAATTCTACTCTACTAATTAGTCTTTCATTAAATTCTTTATTAGATAAATCACATGAATCAAATATTACATCAATCAAATCAACGTTATTTAATTCAATATTAGAAAAATCTATGTTTTTAAAAATACAACTATCAAAAGTAACATCACTTATTACTATTTTTTCATCTGGTTCTGTTTCAATAATAACATTACTAAATGAATCGTTAATTGCTTCATTAAAATTAGAATCACTACAATTTATGGTCTTAGGCCTATTCAATTTCAAATGAATCAACCTCCTCTACCGGTTATGCATTCTCTATCTACTATAACATTATAAGCTTTATACATTTAATAAGCTTCCTTTTTACTGCCATTTTAATTATATTAAAACAAACAAATGTTTGTCAATATATTTTTTTGCTTTTAACACAAATTCCTATTAAATAAAAATAAAAGAGAGGAAATTAAATTCCACCTCTTCTAATGTTAATCAAATATATTTATTACTTTGTCTCTGTTAGCTCTATCAGTTAAAGCATTATTAACTTTTACATAAATTTTTTCTGGAGTTTCATCATAATTTTTTTCAATTACATCAAGTTTATAGAAAAAGTCTTCTAAATTGTTTGATTCAACTAATGGATATATAAGTTCAAAATTTGCACCCCATAAATTATTTGATATACGTTCCTCACAATTATTAAATAATGGATAAACGCTTAATCCAACTGGTATATCGCTATCTGTATTAACAAGTTGTCCATAACAAGCTTTTTCTATAAAAAACTTCTTAAGTGAATATGCTTCTTCCCCTAAGGCAGAAAAATTCATTTTAGATACCATTTTTAAAATATATAATGTTTCTTCTGAATGATTTTGATAAAATTCCCTCATAAATTGAATCAAATTTATTTTTTCGTTAACACTTAAATCTTCTGCAAGTGCAGTATTTTCTTCAATCGCAAGAGTTTTGTATTTATCCTTTATAAAGTTATCTGAAGTATTTACATTACTTCCAACAAGATTCATAAGTGATAATTGTTCATCAAAACTACAATTAGTAAGAAGATTTTTATCAAGCGCTATCATAAGTAATACTTTTGATTTTGATTCATTATATCCTTTTAATCCAAATGTATCTTTTTTTGAAATAAATTCAAGTGCTGTATCAAAAAGAGACTTAACTTCATCTTTACTTCTATTATCTCTTAATACTTCATAATTCATAATACTTTCAAGTTCATAAATAGAATCTTCTACTTCGGATTTTGTCTTAGTTTTTCTAATAGAATAACAAACACTAGCTATGTAATCTACTACCCATTTTTCATTTTCATTAATAAAGTTATAAAACTTCTCTTTATCAGCAACTTCTTTAGAAAGCCACTTTAATTTTAAACTGTCCATAATTATCCCCCTTTAATTTTTGTATTTAATAAATAAGCAATCAACAATTTTCATATTATAACACAGTTTTTAAAAAAAACTACTATTTTTTCACTTTTGTCTTTAAATCTTTATTTTTTATATCTTCTAATTTCAAATATTCTTCTATTTTTTCTTCTATTGTAGGTGTAGTTTGTTTTGACTTTGAAATCTCTTTAGTAAGGCTATTATTAAACTCTTCCATCATATTATTTAGTTTTGAGGTTGTTAACATACTACTATTATATGACTTACCATAATCTATATCATAATTACTAATAATACTCTCTAATAGAAATCTACATAAATTAGGGTCTGTAGTAAATTCTTCATTTGATACAATTCTATTAATATCATATACTTTACTCTCTAATCTAGATTTGTTATTATCAGTTATTGATGAAATCTTTTCCATAAACTCCAATTTATCCCTAAATGATAGTTTAGATAATGCCACCATCTTTTTAGCGTACATTAACTTAATCTTTTCTTCATTATTAAGAGGAGAACTCATAGAAGATGCTTCATCCATAAGTATTAATTGACATCCTATGGAACCCATAAATGTAGAACCATTTAAATTTAATAATTCCTCACTAATAACCATATCCATTAACATTTTAAATTTAGCATCATCTGTTTTTAAATGAGGAAAATTATATACATCAAGTGCTCTATTTATAAGTTGCATCCTCTCAGGTAGTGTTCTATAGCTTGTTAAAGTATCATTATTAATAGTTTGAACAAGTTCATTAAAAAGCCTATTGGTATCAACAAATCTTTTCTTATAACAAGCATTAGAGACATATTCAATTACCCTTTTATCACTAGTTGTAAGAAATTCATAGAATGCTTCCTTATTATCAATTTTTTTTGACAACCATCTGGCATTTTTTGTATTCATTTCTAATCACCCTATTTAACTTTTATTTTTTGATCTTGATTTCTAGCTAAAATTTCATCAAAAGTCGCAATTTTTTCTTCTGCTGTTTTTTCACTAAACTCTTTGTTATGTGTTAAATTATACTGCATTAAACAATAAGATACATGGTCTGCATTTACAAATTTTTCCATTAAAATTTTTATTACTTCTTTATCTTCATTTTTGTTTTTTCTTATATAGTCAGATGCAGAAAGAAAAACGTCTATTGTCTTAGCATTTAATACAATTTTTAAAACATCAAGATTGTCCTGGTTAAATGCTTCCTTAAAATGTGAAATAGATTTAAACAATGAAAAATCATTAAGTAATTCTTTATTGCCACTATAATCATTAATTATATAATTAACCATAGTTTTTCTAAGTTCATGTTCCATATCTTTAAATTTACTATAGTCTTGTCTAAATATGTCTTGTAAATTTAAATATTCAAAGAATCCTTCCAAAATAAGTGGTGGAATACTAGGCATATCATCTATCTTATTCATTTCATATAGCATTTCTTGTTTATCTTCAATAGAAAACCCAGGATAACAAATAATATTCTTTTTTACATCTAGACAACAGTCTGTATGTATTTCATCAGTAAATGTAGTCTCATGCATAATTGAATCAATTGCCATATCGTTTAAATATTTAGGATCCGTATTAATAATATCAAATAGTGCTTCAAGTCTTTTATATTTTACTGGAGTATATGGTTTGTCAAATTTATATAAGGCTCTTGCAAAATATGAATTATCTACTGATGTATATTCTTCTTTCCTAGATGATAATTCATTCTCTCTTTTAGTAATCGCATTTTTTAAAGTTATAAATAACTTAGTTGGATCTGCAGGCTTTTTTTCATAACAAGCCTCTACAACAAATGAGACTATATCCTTATCATATGTATCAATAAACTCTTCAAATTCTTTCTTTTCTGAATTAACAATTCTCTCTGATAGCCATCTTAATCTATTAATATTCATCTTACATCCTCCATAGAAATATATTAATTTCTTTTTTGTCTAAATTTAGATTTAACCTTTCTATCATTATCTGTATAATTACTAATTAATTTATTATAATTTGCTTTATTATACATTTTGTATGTACTAGCTATTAACTTTAGTTGTTCATCAAATGATATATTTTCAACACTTGTAAAAACTTTAGCAGTTTCAAGATATTCAAAAGTTTCTACATCATCTATTTTTGAAGCTATTTCTATTAATTTTAATTGTTCAGATACACCTCTAGTATCTAATACTTTTGGGTTAGAAATAATATTATATATTACGTAATATTTGTTTCTATCATCTATAGTATCTAATGGGCGAATAAGTTTAATTATTTCATCTGTAGTTCTCTTTTCTAGAACAGGCTTTGATAAAACAAAGTGTCTAAAGTCACGTGCTGAAAATGAATCATACAGTTTTGGAGATTCATTCATTATTTTTAGTTGCTCTTCTAAAGGCCTTGATTCCATAAGATTTCCAGATATAGCAACACTGCACATTGTGTTAACTTTTTTCTCATTTTTTTCTTTAAGAAGTTCATCTAAAACTATTTCTTTTTCTTCTATGCTTCTTCCTTCAATAAAATAAGGATCTTTTAGGACAGCACATATTTTTTGAAATCTTGTATCTGTTTTTGAACACATCAATTTATTAAGAACCGTTTTAATCTCATTAACATCTTTAGAAAGATTTGCCCATACAACATCACATGCAGCATTAAAGTTTTTTATACTGCTAGCTTTAACAAGTTCATCTATTAATTCTAATTTATCATTAGTAATCATTCTTGGTATAACTACCCTGTTCCCAAATGGTTTTTTATCTCGAGTACCATTATTTATTATACTGTTAAGGATAAATTCCTTAATC
>ERZ780095.201-NODE-201-length-22515-cov-8.08517_pt1 | contig 22515 bp, 10 predicted proteins | sample MGYA00511574_ERZ780095 | MGnify/ENA primary metagenome ERZ780095 (study PRJEB29588, sample SAMEA2153837) | human gut metagenome | biome: human gut; feature: human-associated habitat; material: faeces | place: Denmark | collected 2008/2010 ...
GCATCAGCAGGAACTTTGAGTTCGCCTAAGAGGTCGGACTCTACTCTAAATTTTTTCTCGTCATTCATAATTCATCAGGTTGATAGTTCATAAATATGGTGAGTCACCTCATAATGAATGCCATCATGGATGGCTCACGCTGCAAAGATACAAAATATAATGATTAGTCGAGTCAAAAAATCATCATAATTTTTATAAGATATCGATTTCTTAGAAAGCCGTGGCAAACAGCCAGATGTTCAGCACCGTAACGATTGCCGACAAGAAATAGAGCCACCACTTGGTGAAACGATGGTTGACATAATCACCCATCACTCGACTATTTGACGTGAGCCAAACTTGAAGGAACATCGTAAAAGGCAATTGGATGCTCAATACCATCTGCGAATAAAGCAAACCCTTGAAAGGATTGCCCACGAAGAAGATGACGAGCAAGGCTAGACCCAAGGAGAGACAGATTCCCACAATGGAATGGGCATCCTTGGCATAATACTGCTCGCCAAACATTCCTGAGAAGATACAACCTGCCGCCATACCACTGGTGATCGTACTCGAAATGCCCGCCAAGAACAAGGCGATGGCAAAGATGTTGGCGGCATTGTTGCCCAAGTGAGCCACATTATGTTGCAAGGCGATGAGCATGATGGTGGAGAGCGTAACCACCCAGAGCAGCACATAGCCGTATGATGAACCAGCGGCAAAGTTGCTCGCCCAGTTGCCTGGGTCGATGAATCCCACGGTAACGAGCAGTCCAGGTCCGATATTCTTGATGATGTCGATAGCCCCGAATGTCTTCGGTTTTCCCTCATTGCGCAGTATTTCTATCAGATTTTTCATATTTCACCTTTTTAATGGGGTTATTGTCATTGACCAGGATTCTCCAAAGTAGGAATCCGTTGCAAAAATAGCCTTTTTTATTGATATGACAATCCTCAAACTCCAATAAAAGCAAGAAATAGTAGGCAAAATACCTATTTATGAGGAAGAATTGGCAAATAATCAGAAGATTTTCTGCAAAATATTTGGCATTATCTAGAAATGCACTTCCTAAAATGTTTATATATGAGAACTAACTTTAGTTCACCTTCTTCTCCCTATCTTTCAATATAGCCGCCATATTGTCGGCAGCCCAATCTACGAGATTATCCACGATAGGTATCAGGGATTGGGCACGAGGGGTGAGGGAGTACTCCACTCTAGGTGGTACTTCGGCATACACTTGGCGCAGGATTAAGCCATCCTCCTCCAAGGTACGCAGGGTACTGGTGAGCATCTTCTGCGAGATGTCGGGAATCATCTTGCGCAGGGCATTGAAGCGAAGAGGCTCAGCCTGATGCTTCTCCAACATGAAGATGACGAGCATCGACCACTTGTCGCAAATGCGAGCCAACACATTACGTATCGGACACTCTGGAAATATCGGTTCTTTAATTGCTTTTGCCATAATTATGACTTTCAATACAAATACTTTTAATTCTCTCATTATCAATATTAGGCTACAAAAGTAACTAACTTTCCGTTTATCTCCAAATATCCATCGTTAATGTAGGTTAAACTTCATTTTTTCATCTCGCTCTATATCAGCAATAGTTACCTCCAAGTAACTATCTTACCTTTTGGTGCCTTCTTGTGGGAAAGAAATATTTGTTGTACTTTTGCAACCGAAAATAAGAATAAGTATAACAAACATAAAACATTAGAACAAGATGAAAGAATCAAAGATGATCACTAAGGCAGCTAACGTTACTGCTGTTGATTTCGGTAAGTTGAATGAAATCAAGGACTACACCCTCCAGTTGGGTTCTGAGGTTACCATCCCTGGCAAGGTATTCGGCGGTCAGGCAGTGAATGCCACTGGCGGTGAGTTCTCATTCCAGAGTTTTGCTCCTGGCACGGAAACTGGCTTCCTCCACACCCACAAGAACCATGAAGAACTTTACTTCTTCCTCGGTGGCAAGGGCGAGTTCCAGATAGATGGCGAGGTATTCCCTGTAGGCGAGGGAAGCGTTGTAAGAGTAGCTCCAGCAGGTCGCCGCTCTGTTCGCAACAATGGCACAGAACCTCTCTTGATGCTCTGCGTACAGTATCGTGGTGACACCTTCACTGCAGAAGATGCAGCAGATGGCGTGATCTTGAACGAGAAAGTAAAATGGTAAGGAGATTTCCATCAGATAACAACTGAAAAGGGAGTGCAGCACAGATGAATGCCACACTCCCTTTATTGTTATTATCCCAAATATACCTTATTGTCATCACCTCAAATACAAGTAGTCAACATTCCTTATCTGGCATTGACAAAGCGATAGCTTATCCTTGCTTTTGGTGCATTCTCTTTCAGCGAGAGTTTGATGCGATAGACATTGTCGTGCCACTGGGTCTTCATGATGCCATCCTCCATCTTCACCTTCTCAACGCTTGCTGATAGTTGCTGGGCATCATACTCCAAGCCTACAGAACTATCTTGCAAGAGGATGCGACCCAACTGACTAGTTGCATCCTTCATCAGCAACTGAGGTTTTCCGTAGGTTATCAGAACGATTTGATTGTCGCTTGCTTGATGACCTCGGCTACCTTTTTTGGGGCTAAGGTCTGCCAACTTTATGGAGTCCAGTTGATACTCCTCTGTCACCTCCACCTCATTCTTCACCCTATCTAGCGTGATGGTGCGCTTCCAAGTGTTCACGCATGCCTGTTCGGGATATGCCTTTGCTAAGTTCAAGCAGAAAGAAGACTGCTGTTCCGTGGCAACATGGCTCACTTGCTCTGCACGATATTGCCTGCCATCCTTCTGCTCGCAGTTGTTGATCATCGGCACATTGTGATAAGCCGAACGGCAGTTCATCAACTCGAAACGGCGGTTGCTAAACGATTGCGAGGTATAGGTGTCTCTGCCCAAGTCGATGACGACAGGCTTCTGCTGGTGATAGACGATGAAGTTGCCGATGTCATTATGATTATGGCTCTCGGCATTGTTGCCACCCTTGGCAGCTAGGAACCAATCTTGATTACTTGCCACCATGATCTGCGAGTTCTCCAGATAGGCATCCCTCGTATGAGGCTGCACTGGCTTCGTAGCTTGATACTTGCCCAACATAGAGAGGAGCATGAGTTCTCGTCCCAACTTAGGATAGTTGCCTGAACGCAGGAAGAGCGTGGAAGGCTTTTTGAGGTAGTCGAACGTCTTGCCCACGTAGGCAGCCAACTGCTTCATCGGCTCATTACCCAAATACTCGCCGTAAGGGAAGAGGATGTTGATATTAGGAACGTTATGCGCCTGAGCATCCGAGAAATTGACAAAGTTGAGGCTGTCGATATACATGGTGGTGATAAACTTGCCCATCGCCTCCACCTTCTTGCGCTGCGCTGCATCGAGAGATAGACGAGCCTCCTCAGGGGCGAACTGCATAAAGAAGAGCGACTCGAAGAAGCTGGCTCCGGCGCAGTCCCAATAGCCCACGCCTTCCTCGCAACCACCATCATCAGGATAGCCTTTGAGAAAGGTTCGCAAACATTGTTTCACTCCCTCAAAGGCGGCCTTGCATTCATCATCTAGGCCATTTTCTCCCTTCTTATGGGCTTGCCCACAGATGAGCACGGTCTGCAACCAGTTGGCAGTAATCCAAGTATTCCAGTTGTTGGCATTGTGCTTCCATCCTTGTTTCTCATACAAGGTAGGATGTAGGAAACGGCGTTCTATCTCCTTGCGCACACTATCGCAAAGACCTTTTTCTTTATTGTCTATCTGCTTGTCGAGCATATAGAGTGTCCAGGCAAGCATATCGGAAGTCTCGGCATTGAAAAGATCTACGGGTTGGATGCCTCGTTCGGGCTTTGCCTTCGGATAATGAGCAGGGATGCCCCACCATGGTTCTTTCTCCATGAAATAATGCAATCCACGGCAGATGGAAGGCAGGAAGCGTCCCTTGCCCTGCATAATCTCAGCCATCACCAAGCAGACGAACTGCTTGCGGATGTCAAAGCTCATCTCCTCGTAATGCGTGCGATTGCCAGTGGTACGGAACTCTGCGAACACCTTATTAGGAATAGCCTCCCAAGGCATATTCACACAACTATCACCCAAACGGATATAGTCCTTGCGCATCGCCTCCGGCACCTGTTTGCGCCAATATTTATCGCCCGCCTTCGGGAAGGGAGCGAAACAAGCCTGAACGGTTGTCGTCTTCCGCCTAGCCCACACTGGAAGTATTGAAAGTAGCAGGCACAGCATCATCAAAATTCTTGTCCTTTTCATTGTTTTCTTTATTGTCTCGTCATTTTTGCCTGCAAATTTACATAATAATCTTTTAAACTAAGGGAAATATACGTCAATATTTAGGCAAATATTCAACAAAGACTAATGAAATGAACCTTTAGATGCTAGATTTTCTCTATCTTTCGCCAAAACTTCCAGAATCATTTCACCTGTGGTCCCAAATATGACTTTTTGACTCCGCCCCAATCTACGATGACCTTCTGAATCATCATGCCGGCATCACCGCAGATGAAAGACAGTAGATGAGATGGCTTTGCTGGGTCAATAGTGAACTTCATTTTGGTAACGGCACCATTGCGGAGCACTTGGTTCTTCCATGTCAAGCCATACTCCTTGAACTGATTGTTGAATACCTGAGGCATACATCCATCTACGGAAACACCAATCTTGGTGGCCTTTCCCTTATAGATTGGGAAGAAAGGAACCGTATAGAGTGTAATCTCCACCTGATCGCTAGCAATGGTAGGCAAGCGATACTCTATTCTATCGCCATGGATGTTGGTAGCATCGCCACCCTTGTCTGTTGGACGGCCGAGCTGAACGACCTCCCAATCATAACCCAAGCCTTTCACTAAGTTGATTTGATTACCACCCTTTTCCACCTTATTTATATATTGGCTCAAATCTACCACATCATATCGGTCGGAATCAGCTGCTTTATTCACAATCAAATCCACAGGAGTCTCATCTTCATCTTCCGTGATGTTCACCTTTGGCATCTTATGAGACAAAGAGCACCAAGCTGGAGCCATGTTCATCATGCCATTCCACTTTCCACTGAGAAGCGTGTTGAATTCCTTGTTCAATGTGGCGATACTATCGTATGCCTCACGAGACTGGCGAGCCGCCCAGTTGGCCTCTGCTGTCTTTCCCTCGGCAAACAATTCGTGATTGAGTTGCGCCATCAGGAACTTACGGTTCATTTGGTAAGAAGCCATCACTGGATGTCCCAACAACTCGAAGAAGGCTTCACGCTGTGCCTTAGGAAGTTCACTCATCAAGGACTTCACGTTATTGGATAGATTCTCATAATCACGGAGTCGGCTCTGAGCCTCACCATAGTTTTGGAAAGAATACTCCGTATCTTTCAATCCTGTATATTCTTTCTTGTCCCATTCACGCTCCCAACCCATAAACTCAGGCTTTCTGCTCCATGCCAAGCGATAGTAGGAATCGAGGATATTCTGGAAGCGGTTGGTATAAGCCTCACCGAATACAGACCCCAAGAACTGGCTCTGATGATGGTTGATGGTGTTGATATCATAACCATCCACATTCCAAGCCAAGTCGAAGAAGGTCTTGATGCCCAGTTCCATCGGCTTAATGTCGCCCACATTGAGCAACCAATATCGGTCGGCACCCGTATGATAGGCTTTCATCAACTCCTCGTACATCAGTACAGGCGGTGTGGTATTGAGCCAAAGGTAATCGTGGGGTGCTCCTAAATAAGATAGGTGATAATACACACCAGCCCCTCCCTCACGCTTCTGTTCCTGAGGATTGCTCACACGCTTCATGTAGCCATAGTTGTCATCCACCCATACCAAGGTGATGTCATCTGGCACTTGCAAGCCATTCTCATAGACATCCATCGCCTCCTTGTAAGGGATGTAGATTTGAGGAATGTCCTTGATATTCTTCTTGATGTGATGGGTAAGAAGCGTGCGCTGGTCGGCGATGACCTGCCCTATCAACTTGGTTTGCTGGTCGATTGGCAACTTTCCTCTCAACCCTGCATCGTGCAAGCCTCGCATACCCATCGTATAGATATTGTCGAAGCGTGAAGCCTCAGCGAGTCGATTGTTCCATTTCTTTTGGATGCCCTGAGCATTGGTGGCATAGTTCCAGTCACCATCTCTCTTCACGTTCCACTCCCACTTAGAGGCAGTATTGATCAGCAAAGGTTCGCAATGAGAGGTGGTAATCATGATGCCGAAAGAATCTGCCACCAACTTACTCTCTGGATGAGAATAAAAAGCACCCGTACATTCGTGCATAGCTGGTCCCAACATATTGCCTTTGAGACGAAGAATCAACTCACACACCTTGGCGTAGGTCTTAGGACCGATGTCGCCCAAGTCCTTCTCATAGTTCTTGGAAGACCAAGGTTTCAGTCCCCAATCCTCATCGTTGATAAAGAAGCCACGATACTTGACAGAAGGTCTCTGGGAAACCTCCTTGCCAGAAATCCAGACTTCCTTCTGCTGCTTCACAGGGATGTCAGTCCACCAATAGAAAGGTGACACTCCCATCTTCTCAGAGATATTCAGAATACCGTATGCCGTACCTCGCTTGTCGCTACCCGCTACCACGAGAGCCTCATCGATACCTTTGGCAGGATTCTTGACCACTTGTACCAGATATTGCTCCCATCCATTGGCGATGGCTTTGGCGTTCAGCTTACCTTGTTTCACCAACTTGTCGATGAAAGGCGAATTGCCCAATGTACCAAAAACGATCATACGTTTCCCACTGACCTTCTTCGAGAAACTCAAAGAAGGTTTCTTTTTTGTCACTCTCTCCACGTCATCAACAAACATGGCTGCAGCTTTCTTGACTACCGTTGCTTCTGTAGGAGAAACAAACAAAGGTGACGTTTCCGTCTCAGTCACAATAGGGAAAGCACCGACCACAGCCTTGTTTTCCACCAAGACCCCTCCATGAGTTGCATTGACAGGCAACCTTTCCGCCTTTGCTCCCATCAACATCAGAAATGATGCCAATAGCAAAAATAAGTTCTTCTTCATTGTTTAGTCCTTTAGAAATTCTATCAGTAACTATTTTTTATTTCACTACAAACTTCTTACCCTTCTGGATGTAGATACCCTTGACTGGGTGAGAAACCTTGCGACCTTGCAAGTCGTAGATGGCTTCGCTTCTAACGCCATTCGAACGGTCTTCTAACAGTGTTATACCTGTCAAGATTTCCTTATCCTCATAGAGAGTCGTCACATCAGAAGCCTCGATGGCATAGTTGTAGATGCGGAAGTCATCATAGACGTGATCGCAATAAGCATCCGATGGCCATTGAGAACGACCGAGCCAGTTTTGGGTCGTTACACCCATATCCTTAGGATAGATTTCTTTCTCATTGACAGCAGTTCCAACTTCCTCACCATCAAAATAGACAGCCATGTCCTTACCCTTCTGGGTGATGACAAGATGATGCCAGTCGGTGGTAGTCCACTTGCAAGGCACAGTGAAGTCGAAAGCTCCCTTCTCGCAAGTAATCTTGTACTTTACACCTGTGCTATTGGCTGCTGCAATCATAAAGATACCCGTACCACTACCTAAGTCGAAGATACGTCCCTTACCTCCAGGAATCTTGATCCAAGTAGCAATGGTGAAATCAGAAAGACGGCTCACCGCTCCCTTAGGCAACTCGATGTAAGACTTACTATTCTTCACCAACTTGGCTGCATAACCGCCGTTTCTACCTTCCACGAAAGAAGCATCCTGCAAGAAGGTACCATCATATGCACCCCACTCATCGTAGGAGACGCTTCCCTCGTTCTCATCAAATGCCAAATGCATATACTTACCAGCCTCAGGTGTAGCCTTCAAGATGGAAGAGACGTTGCCTTCGCCAGCCTCGTTGTATGGTTGCACCTTATAATAATAGGTAGTGCCATTGGTCAAGCCCTCATCAATATAGCTAGTACCATCCATCTTGTCTGCCACCACCGTATATGTACCATTCTCCTTGTCAGAGCGCAATACCTTATAATATGTATCGTAAGCAAACTGCCAACGGATGGATGCGCTGTTGGCACCAGCAGAGATTCGCACACCTGTCATATCCTCAGGCTTAGCAAATGACTTGGTCTTCACAGTAAGTACTTGCGAAGCAGGACGCTCAGCAGCACTATTCAGCGAATAAGCACGATAATAATAGGTAGTATTCGTCTTCAAGTCCTTATCATCGTATGAGGTCGTTGTCAAGTTATCGGCAATCACCTGATACTCGCCGTTCTCACTCTCGGCACGCTCAACGCGATAAGACTTAGCACCACTCACTGCATCCCAAGAGAGGTGGATGATGGAAGTAGATGTAGCCTCACCCTTCAAGACAGGGGCAGCCACGGCGGCATCACGAGTAAAGGTCTTCTCACGAGAATACTCAGACTCAGTGTCCTTGTAGCTCAAAGCCTTGATGCGATAGGTGACAGTAGAGGTACATGGAATAGCCTCCGTGAAGGTTACCGTCTCACCTGCCTGATAGTCCTTACCTAGCGCAAACTCCTTGTAAGCAGAGAACTCGGTCTCATCATCCATCTTACGCTCCAAGACATACTTCTTACCAGTCTCACCATTGTGGTCATACCATTTGATGGTAATGTTGCGGAAGTCCTTGTCGGTGCTCATCAATGGGAATGGAGGACAAATCTTCCAATTCTCCCAAGGCTTACTGTCCATCTTGTGATAAGCCAAGGCTGCCTTGTGGTTGGCATACACCTTACCAGCAGGAGTCAACTTGCCACCCAAATTCAAGGCACGACAATCCTGTACCCAGTCATACTCGAAGTAACGCTCTATCAAATCGCAGTTGTCAAGTGCAGGCAAAGCCTCAGCAAAGAACTTGCGATTCTTCTCTGCATTCTCAGCACTCAATGGACGAGTCACCTCTGTGGTATTGCCATTCTCATCAAGAATAGGATTAGAATCAGCATCACACTTAGGACCCTTGGCGGTAGGCCACCATTCAGTAGTCCAGTTGGCACCATTGTTCCATTCCGTAATCCATACAGGGCGACCCTTGCCTACTTCAGACAAATGCTTCACTCGATCTACCAGGCTAGTGGCGTTCAAACTATTCTCATAGATATGGGCAACGGCGAAGTCGCAACGATAGCCCAACTGAGTGATGAGATTGAAGAAATCACCATTCCATGCCCATACAGATGTAGGAGCCGGTGAACCCAATCGAAGACCGCTCTTTAGCATCTCAGGCCACATCTCTATGACTTGATCTACAGTACAGTTAGACTGATTCTTATCATTCGGTTCATTACAACCCAGCAGATGGGTAATACCTTTCTTGTTATTGATATCACTCCATGATGGCCATCCCAAGTTCTGTCGGATTGCTGCATACTCGACATCAGGGTCATCACTCTTGCCATTAATATTCCAATTGTAGTTACAGGTGATGTTGAGAAGGTCTTTCTCACCATATCCATTTGCTTTACCTTTCTTGGAAGTCCAGTTCCAACGGAAGACACGGACGAAAGATACGAAGTTCTCCATACCCTCAGGAAGAGCAGATACTTCCAGGTCAGCATCATCAGCGATGAACACACGACTATAGCCCGTACCATTGGCATTGTTGGCAAGAGTAGCCATATATCCTTTCTTCAACTTGAAGGAGCGTATCTTGTTGTCCCACTCTCCGAGATTATTATGATAAATATCTATCTCAAACTCCTTGGAATTGCCTGTGAAGTTCTCTCCATCATACGCCACAAGAGCCTTCTTGTCGTAAGCTTGACCATTCGGGATGATGACTGTACCATTTGCCCACATGGTGATGCGGCAATTTTGATTGTTCTCTGCCGCCTGCCCATTCACTTTGACATTGTCAAGATAATTGGCGATTACCTTGCTAGGCTTCACATTATCAATATATAGCCAAGCATCATCACCTTGGAGATTGAAGTTGACATCCGTGAAAGGCGTGCCATCAGCCGTGAGATGCAAGTTGGTTTTGCCACTCACTGTGACATCGCTATTGAAGAGGAAACCTTGCTGAATCGTGCCAGCATCACTGAAGTTTAAGTTTGAACGCTCACCAGAAGTTGCTTCCGGAGCAAAGGCACCAGTGGCATCGTATGTAGCCGACTCCACCTCCATGCTCCCCTCACCCTCATAGTTCTTGCCAATGAGAATCATAGGAATACATTCTTCTTTCACCTCTTTCAGTTGTAGATTGGCAATGGCAAACAGAGCTTCAGTTCCTGCCATATATACATAATAGGTTCCTTCTGAAGTCGTAGTGAAAGTCATGGCATTTGGCACAAGAACTTGTCTTCCGCTCTTACCTTTTGTCTTTACTCCAAATGTTTTGAGTGGATTGTCCAATGTCTTTTTTTGGCTTACTCCTAGCGTAAAGGTCGTGCTATTATCATTATTCCAATAAGCGCAATCCACCGATAATTGATACGTGGTGTTAGCCTTGAGTCCAGTCACAGCGTAAGCGTATTTATATGACTTGTTCTTCAAGCCTCCATCCCAGCGGAGCAAGAAGAAATTGCCATTATATACTGTACCATCCTCGTATGATAATTTCAAATTTGGCGAAATCTCAAAACGAGAATTTGGCCAACTAGTCACCTCGTTGTTGCTTCCATCCAATAGATACCATCCCTTAGAAACTGGTGTCGGCTTATTACTTCCCCAACTAGATGATGGAATCACCTCTGGATTGACATTGTCTCCAAAGCTACGAGTGATAGACTCTTCTATCGCCTCCAATGGGCAAGTTGCCACGAAATAACCATCTTGATAGATGCTCACTTGCTTGTCGATGACAGCAAAGCGCAAGGTGCGCAACTTGGTATTGTCGGATGAAACCAGCTGCTTGGATTTTGTCAATGGGTTCGTCCAGTTGAGTGACTTGGCATCCAAGGAAACGCGGAATCCTTGTCCCTTGGCATCGTTGACACAAATGTCAAGTCCACGACCAGTGCCGCTATTGATTTTTCCCTTCACCTCGATGGTGTAAGCATCACCTACCACAGGGGTAGCCAATTTGCTCACCTGTACCTCATTTCCTAAGTAAGATTGAAGGGAAAGGAGAGAAGTAGGCAATACATTTTTCTTTGTAAGACTAGGTGCTTGTGCAGAAGCTGTAGTTGCGACAGTGCATAGCGATAGCACAGAGCAGAGTATTTCTGTTCTCATAAGCGATTGTTGATAATAAATTTAAAATGATTTGTTTAGTTGATAATATTTAGGCTTGATAACAAACGTCATCAGACAATATTATGTTTTTCATAAATAGGGCAGTTGGCAGTAAGTCAACTGCCCTATTGAATATACCTATATCAATTCGGTTCTCTAATTAGTTGGTCTTATCCTCATCAGCTACGGCATCCTCCCAGTTGTCCCATTCTGGAGTAGAGGCATCATAGCCATTGTAGCCGTAGGTCTGGAAGAGTTGACCATCCTTGTTGGCAGTGATGGCACTGTTAGGGATAGGCCAGAACAAGTTGTGCTTGTTCATCGTATATTTGATGGTCTTAGGACCACTCACGATACCAGCACCACACTTATTGTAGAGTGAGTAGTGCATGATGCGCTGATACCAGTAGCTACCACCATTCATGTCGGTACCATCCTGCTTGTCCCAGTTGTCGAGGCTGTAAGTGTTACCCCACTCATCAGCCACGCCACTCTTGGCAAGGTCGTAAGATACACGAGTCAACTCTACGTTACGCCACTCCTCAAGGAGCAACTCACGAGCACGCTCGTTCATGATGTCGCCAATATTGACGGTAGAATAGAGCTGAGAAGCATGAGCACGCTCACGGAGCTTGTTCACATCCTTAGTAGCACCTGAGACATTACCCTGATACAGACGAGCCTCTGCACGGAGCAAGTAAGCCTCAGCCAAACGATAGAGATACCAAGAAGCATCAGATCCCTTGGTTGCACCATTAAACTGGTTAGCACCTTGGTTGTTCTCTGCACTCACGTCCTTCAAGTAGAACTTATACAATGGGAAGTCGAACCAGTCACGGATAGAGTCTGTGGTGAGACAGTTGCCCTTGTCATCTCTAAACTGGAGATTCTTGCCATAATAAGGAGAACTCTTGTCACCATTGTACTTCATGTCGGTCATGTTCACCCAGTTACCAATCTGAGAGTTGTGACGATAATCCTGTGTATCCTCCACACCATTGACATCCCAAAGTTGCTTCTGTGCAAACCATGTAAGACGGAAAGTAGCGATACCACGACCGAAGGCACGAAGGTTGTCCAAGTTCTGGTTGTAATTTTTATTATTGCGTGCATAGTTGACACAAGCAGTCTTGCCATCAGGTGACTTCAAACGGCTATCACTCCAGTTAGGACCGAAGATACGCATGGTCAAGAAGTCGATATGGCGCTGGTCGCTGATGTTTGGCATACAGAAGATCACCTCCTTGTTGGCAGAGTTGTACTTATTCTCAGGACGATGAAGATCCCAGATGACATTACGAGTGATGTTCCAAGTAGCAGGTTCACCACTGTTGGCTACAGAAGCATTACCGAATGGCTGCTCCATCAAAGCCAAGCCTGAGTTGTTAATCAGTTCATCACACTGCTTCTCTGCCTTATCCCACTCACCTACAGAAAGATAAAGCTTAGCCAAGAGCATACGGCAAGCCTCCTTGTTGACCATACCTATAGTATTCATCTGTGCCTGAGAAGGAACCCACTCTACAGCCTTTTCCATTCTCTCCACACACATCTTGAGGATAGCCTCACGCTTAGTAGAACGATAGTTCTGCTTTGGCACAGCCAAGATCTTAGTTACCAATGGCACGTCGCCAAACTGCCAACAGAGTGCATAGTAACGGAAAGCCTGGTGGAAGTAAGCACGTCCCTTGTACTCATTCTTCTTCTCCTCAGACAAACCCTTCACGCCATCGATGTAAGACAATACGGTGTTGGCATACTTCAATCCATTGTAGGTTTCATCCCAGAAGTACATGATGTAGTTGGTATCATCATTTCTCATACCATTGGTTGGGGTTAACTTGCCGTCCACGTCATCCCAGAAATTAGAACCAGCATCAGTCTTGCCATAAAGCATCATATCTGAGAACATGTACTCGGTGGCGATAGGCACACTGATGTTTTTGTTCTCCCAGTAAGTCCAGTAAGAACTGATATGGCGGTCTGCCATCGCCAAGGCTGCCTGAAGACCAGACTCTGTAGAGAAAGTCTTGGTAGGCTCATACATTGAAAGTGGGTCTGGATCCAAGAAACTGCGAGAGCAACCAGTCAACGAGGTAAGTCCTGCCGCTACGATGAGACCCTTTGCTATATTTTGATATATCTTCGTTTTCATATCGTAAACTATATTATGTTGTTTATACATTATATTATATATAGACTGCATCCTTACAAAGTTACATTCAATCCGAAGGTGTAGGTGCGAGTAGCCAAGCCACCTGTCTCAGGATCACCATACTCCCAGTCGGAAGACTTGATGTAACCAAGGTTCTTCACATTGAAGAAGAGTTTCAAGTTGCTGATACCTGTAGAACTCAACCATGTCTTAGGGAATGTATATGCCACAGAGAGGTTGTCAAAACGTACAAATGAACGGTTGTAGAGTTTCTGTGCGCCTTCTGCTCCAACAGGTCCCTTTGCATCAAGACGAGCGTACTTGTTGGTAGGATTTTCAGGTGTCCAGTAACCCTTCACCCAAGTATTGCAACCCTTGGTAATCAAGGAGCCACTGTTGTCTTGGTTCAAGTACCAACTAGAAAGGCTCTTATGACCCAACATAGAGTACATGCTGAAACCTACAGTCCAATTCTTGAAGATGGTAAAGTCATTGCGCATGCTCCAACGCACCTTAGGAGTAGTCTGACCTTGGAATACCTTATCGTCATTGTTATAAACAATCTTCTTCACGGTACCATCGGCATTGTACTCATCATTGTCAGGATTGTTCCATACCTTAGGGTCACCAGGACGCTGACCATACTTGGCAGCCTCCTCATATTCGTTAGCTTGCCAGATGCCTGTTACCTTGTAATCCCAGATAGTACCGATAGACTTACCGATAAACCACCCGTTGGTCAAGTCATCAGCCTCTTTGCGACCTACCACGTTGCCTTGTGCATCCTTCACATCCTCATAATCATAATAGAGGTGCTTGATGGTGTTCTTGTTCCAAGACAAGCCGAAGGTGGTACGCCACTCAAAGTTCTGTCTCTTCATATTGAGTGAGTTGATGGTCAACTCGATACCATCGTTATTTACCTGTCCCAAGTTGGTAGTGATACTACCGAAGCCGGTGAATCCAGGAAGACGCTGGTTCATGATCATGTCCTTAGTCATCATGTGATAGTAGTCGATGCTACCTGTGATGCGGTCGTTCAAGAAACCGAAGTCCAAGCCCAAGTTCAAAGCCTCAGTCTTCTCCCACTCCAAGTTAGGGTTTGCCATACGGCTCACGCTCAAATACTTCATATCCACGATAGTACTACCCTGGATGTAGTTCATGGTCTTACCTGTACCTGAACCGAGGTTAGCAAGTGATACGTATGGATCAGAGAGTGAACGGTTACCATTCTTACCCCAAGAAGCACGGAGCTTACCAGTACTCATGATGTTGCCCCACTTCCAGAACTTCTCATTTACAAAGTTCCAAGCCAAGGCGATAGATGGGAACGTAGCGTATGGGTTGTTGGCACCAAATGCAGAGTAACCATCACGACGTACGCTGGCTGTCACCATGTAACGGTCGTCGTAGCTATAGAACAAGCGAGCCATCAAAGCATCAGCTGTCTGATGAGTATCATTGGTGCTGAAACTACTCTTTGACAAAGTGGCATTCTGAGTATTATGGAATCCCAGTGCATCAGATGGCAAAATTTCGCGAGCCTCAATCTTGTCACTCCAATAACGACGCTCCTCAGCCTCCTGTACGAGAGTGAGCACGAAGTGATGCTTCTTAGCCAAGGTATAATCCCAAGTAATAGTATTGTTGAGCGACCAGTCGAAGTTCTTACCCCAGCCACGATCTACACCACGTGTATCAGCATTGGTGTTAGGACGAGATGCTGATGTGAAATAACGATTGTAGTAATACTGGTAGCGAGGAGCTGCATTGAAGCTATAGGTGATGCCGAAAGGCAAGGTTACCTTGGCATTGACGATGGTATTCAATACCTGATAGCCCTTCTCCAAGTCCATATACTGACGCTCGAAATCGTAGTTGTAACCTCCGAAGTCCTTCTCATTCATAGGATACTGAGCCAAAGTACCATCCGCATTGTTGTGGATAGAGAATGGTGAGTTGCGCACCTGGTTGTCGTCCCAGTAGTTGGTGCCCAAACCTACTTGGATATCACCATCCGAACGGTCCTGGAAGTTAACGTTGGCACCAATCTCCAACCATTTGGTTACCTTACCAGACACCTTCATGTTGGCACGAACAGAACGATACTCATTACCCTTTACAGCACCCTCATTGTGGAGGAAACCTGCAGAGAGATAGTAATTCATGGTCTCACTGGCACCAGAAACACTGGCATTATAGTCTTGGTTGATACCGGTGCGGAAGGTATCATCCCACCAATCGTAAGTCTGATTGTTCAAATAGTATCCGAGCACCTCATCTTTCAAGCCCAAGCGCTTAGCATACATGCTAGCATAGCTTTCATCAGCGGCATTGGTAGTATAAGCTGCCCATGTGGCATTATCCACGCCATAAAGGCGCTGAGCATTCTCGGCGGTATCGAAGTAACCAGGCTGTCTTACCAAATTGCCCTTTCCATCCTTGGCACGATATACGCCATAAACGCCGTCATCGCCCATGCCATATGTATCTTTCTTGTACCAGTCCTCACGATACTTCATGTAGCCATTGGCATCATATACGTCCATCAAGTAGTCACTCTTGGTATTGATACCGATATTAGCACTGAAATTGATGGTTGGCTTACCGAGTTTACCTTTCTTGGTAGTCACGATGATGACACCATTGGCTGCCTTGGCACCATAAACGGCTGCCGCAGAAGCATCCTTCAATACGTCAATCTGACCAATATCATCAGGGTTGATCTCAGAAAGTTCACCATAGAAAGCCATACCATCCAAGATAATCAATGGATCGTTGTGACCACCATCAGTATATACAGAACGCTGACCACGAATCTGCATGGAGCCACCACCCTTGGCATCAGCGTTATAACCTACGTTCAAACCTGGTGTACCACGGAGCAAGTCTTGTACAGTAGCAGGATTCTCATTTGCCAATTTATCAGGGCGAATCTGAACGACACTACCCGTCAAGTCCTTCTTGCGCATAGTACCATAACCTACAACTACGACATCTGAAATCTGCTGTGCATCTTCCTGCAAAGTAATCGTAAGATTTGAAGAAGTTGCTTTCACACTTACGGTCTTATAACCGATGTAAGATACATCAAGAGTTGCACCCTTGGCTGCATCGAGAGAGAAGTGACCATCGAGGTCGGTGACAGTACCACCCTTGGCACCTTTGATTTTTACAGTAGCACCAATGATTGGCTCACCACTGGCATCTACAACTGTACCTTGTAACTTACCTACCTGCTGCTGAATCGTAGCAGATGGAGTAACCTCTGAAGCTACGGCAGCATTGATAGCAGTAGCACTTGCCAAGACCATCATGAGCAATGCCTTCCGCGAAGCTGTGAATAGGATTGTTTGGTTCATATTTATTTAAATTAGTGATATACATTATTATTAGGTTGAAAAAGCCATTGTCTTATAGCAGACAAGACTTTCAAACTTGATGCCGCAAAATTATAGTTTCCCAAGAATAACTAAGAGTAATTAACAATACATATCGTAAAATTATTGTTATTTGAGCGTGAAATCATAATATTTGCACATGAATTAATGATATTTGTACCTTATCTATCTCGCCATATCAGATATTTTTTGTATTTTTGCAACGTATTTAAACAACAGAATTCTATACTACATAACATTTAATGCTATTATGATACTATCACTTGAAAACAATAAAGACCTAGTCAGCAAATGGAGTATTTTACTTTTTCTCTTGCTGAATGTATCATTTTTCCTAACTTCCCACGCACAACCAAGGTTGCTCAATGCAGTGTATCCATATCCTTCCGATGAACAGCAATGCTTGCTCATCGACAAGCAAGGATTAATATGGATAGGTTCCAATGCAGGCATCAGGTCATACGATGGCTATCGCTTCAAGAGCTATCGAAGTGATGCAAACTCTCCTAACATACTCCCAAGCAACATTGTGCTCTGCATGACAGAAGGCAAAGACGATGTATTATGGATTGGTACACGAAACGGACTCGTAAGCATGGACAAAAAAAAAGGTACATTTACAACCCACAACCTGCCTGGTGTCAAGAACCGTGTCATCTATGCCCTTTTTACTTCCCATGACGGCAAGATTTGGATAGGAACAGATGGGGGGGTAACTTGCTATTTACCACAAGAGAAAAGATTCTTCTACTATTCCGCCAAAAACACGACCGTGGTTGAGAAAAACGGCAGCAGACATCCACTGCCCAACGATATCAATGCCAAGTCGTTTACAGAAGACAAGGCCGGAAATATCTACATTGGCACTTGGTCGAAGAATTTATACCGACTAAATGTCAAGAAAAATACAATGTATCAATATGACATCGCAAAAGATGGAGATGCCGGAAACACCTATATGTTGAAAATGGATCAGAAAGGCAGACTTTGGATATGTACTTGGGGCAATGGCATCAAATGCATGACCCAGCCACTCAACCAAAAAAATCCAGGCTTCATAGACCTCTATCATGGAGATAGAGATTTCTCTATACATTATAATTTAATAGAAGACCCCATATCACATACACTTTGGGTATGTGCTCGCAATGGATTTGGCGTTATCAAGTCGAACGACATTAAAGCTGGGATAAAATATTATAAATCTATAGACAGCCATCAAGTCACAAATGTCACCGACGTACAAACTGATGGAAAGGGAAATGTATGGCTACTCACCATGAACAATGGCTTGTATCATGTCTTCACCAAGCCTGCCTTATTCCAAGCACTACCTATTATTCCACAAGATGCCGAGGCAGACCGCATCAAATCCATCTTCACCATTGACGGCAAGCACATTTGGCTCACCTTGGCCCCAGTAGGACTTGCTTACTATGACGCTCAAAGCCAACAAACCTTATTCGGCACAAGCATTCCTTCAGCCGCCAATATCCCCCTAACATCCCTAAATACCCACTATTCAGCCATCACCAGTAATGGAAAGGGCGGAATATGGTTGGCCAACAACAGCTTTGGTATCACAGAGTTACAAGATGGAAAGGCAAACATCATAGACAACACTAATAGTAACTTTGTCAAGGACTGCTTTGTCAACACCCTCTATCGCTCTAGACAAGGTGTCATCTTCATAGGAGAAAAGATGCATCTCAACTATTTACTACCATCGGGCAAGGGATACAACTGCCTACAAGGGGTGGATGTAAGAGGCATCACAGAAGATCATAACGGCAATATTTGGATAGCTACAGAAAACCTAGGCATTTTGCGCTTACATGGTAATTTCGACAACCCAAAATCCATAAAAGTAAAGTATTACAATGCACAAAACGGCAACTTTCTCATCAACGACGCCACGAATTGCCTAGAAGATTCCAAGCATCGCCTTTGGGCTATTTCCAATGGCGGAGGCCTCTTCAGATATAATGCTAAAAACGACCTATTTGAAAGTGTGTACAAAGATTTCCACTGGGACATAGATCGCATTTTCTCCATCATTGAAGACAGCAATGGAAATCTGTGGTTCACTACAGACAAAGCCCTTTTCTGCCTACAAGTAAATGATAATGGAGAAGCACAATACACGACCTATACAAGCGAGGACGGACTGGGTAGTTTGATGTTCCAGACCAACTCTTGCTTCAGAATGGGTGATGAACTATACTTCGGAGCTGGACGCAACTTGATACGCTTCAACTCCAAAACACTCAATGCTAAAAGGAAAGAAATCAAGCACTCTAACATCATCATCACAGACTTGCTTATTGACGGCAAACGATATAGTGAGCTTGACTCTACCCTAAGAGCCGACCTATGCGAGTGTACCCCTCAGTACATGCGCACCCTCACGCTGCCAGCTTCCATCAACAAGTTTGCGATAGAGTTCGCCCTCTTGACCTACACCAATACCGACCAATGTAAATACGCCTATTACCTGGAAGGCTACGACAAGGAATGGCACTACATGGACGCTAGTTTGCGACAAGCTACATTTGAGAACCTTCCGTCCGGCAAATACAAACTACACATCAAAGCTGCAGATAGCTATGGCAAATGGAATGAGATGGCATACACCATCAACATCAAGGTATTGCCACCTTGGTATGCCTCATGGTGGGCATACATTATATATATAGGTATCCTCTTGGGCATCACATGGATGGTTATCATCTGGTATCGTGAACGCCTGCGCACCAAGAACCGTTTGCAGATGGCCGTTATATTCACCAATATCACCCATGAGTTGCTCACCCCTCTCACCGTCATCTCTGCCGCAGCCGATAGCATCAAACGTATCGCACCAGACACAGATTGCCAGACCCATATCATACATGACAACATCAGCCGCTTGACTCGTATGCTCCGACAGATATTGGAGGTAAGGAAAGCACAGGCTGGTAAGTTGCAGCTCAAGGTGAGCGAAGGAAGACTTGGCAACTTCTGCGCTGAAACCACAGCTAGTCTCATGCCGATGTTCACGGCAAAGAATCTGCACTTCGAGCAAGACATCACTTGTATGGACGAGAAGGCGTGGTTTGATACCGACAAAGTGGAGAAGATGCTCTACAACTTGCTCAACAATGCCGTGAAATACACGGAGGCAGGTGGCAAGGTGAGCCTCTACGTCAACATCGACGAGGAGCAAGCCACCCTCATTGTGTCAGATACAGGCAGGGGTATCTCCAAGGACAAAATGAAACACCTCTATAGCCGATTCCTCGATGGTGATTATCGTCAGATGAACACCATAGGAACTGGTATCGGTTTGTCGCTCGTCAACGACCTAGTGAAGCTGCATCATGGCAAGATACATTGCGAGAGCGAGGAAGAAAAAGGAACCACCTTCACCATCACCTTCCCTATCAACAAGGACAGTTACTCAGAGGCAGAGATTCTTCAGCAAGATACAAACTCAGAGGTTGACAACGTCATCGTAACAACCAACAAAAGTGAGGAGGCGATGGCTACCAGCCAAAACAACAATGACTTCAATGACATCAATGAGACCTCGAATGGCAAAACTGCTGATGGTGATGAAGACAAGAAGAAGGAATACACCATCCTGCTCGTGGAAGACAATAATGAGTTGCTTACCTTGATGAACAGCCTACTATGTACCCACTACCACGTGTTGACTGCTGGCAATGGCGAGAAAGCGCAGAAAGTGATACAGAAATCATCACTCGACGTGGTGGTTACCGACGTGATGATGCCAGTGATGGACGGTATCGAACTGACCAAGTGGATCAAGGAGAGCGATGACTACTCGCAGCTGCCAGTGGTGATGCTAACCGCCAAGACGCAAGACACCGACCGTAACGAGGGCTATCGTGCAGGCGCCGATGCTTATCTCACCAAACCTTTCAAACTCGAAGACCTGCAACTGCGCATCGACAACCTCATCGCCAACCGCCAACGCATCCGTCAGAAGTTCCAGTCACAAACCGATTTTAAGGTAGAAGAACAGCATTACAGCAATCCTGACGAGCTTTTCGTGCAGAGCTGCATCGACAAGGTAAAGGAGCATATTGACAATAGCGACTACGGCAGAGAACAGTTAGCCGCCGACCTATGTATCAGTAGCAGTACCTTGTACAACAAGCTCCGTGCTTTGACAGGACAGAACATCACGGGATTCATCACCAGCATTCGCATGAAGGAAGCCTGTCAGATATTGGAGAGAGAGCCATATATCCGTATCAACGAGTTGGCATATCGTGTAGGATTCAGCACTCCAAGATACTTCTCCCTCTGCTTCAAGAAGGAGTTTGGCATCGGAGTAAAGGAATATGTGGAGCAGAACGTAAAGCAAGAATAATCTGACGGCATCTCCATACGCTGCCGTATGCATAACTTGACAGATACGAGCGCATAACCTCCGGCGCTCTGATATTAAACTCGATGCAGCCCACTGAATAACATAAAACACAAGTTATATTCCATGAAATACAAGTTAGGCGCAGCTAAATACAAGTTGTATTCGGCTGCGCCTAAGTTATGCGATATAGTATGCAGTAGGCTGCATCACCTTTGTCCCTAGGTCGTTTAGCATTTGGCACTAAGGAGAGGAAGGTTATATAGCCGAGTGCACTCTCTCTTGTGTTATCTCCCATCCGTAGGCACCACTCGCTTGATGGTACCATCGGCGTTGAACTCCATCTTGTCGATGCACACCTCACGATGCACGCCAGGCTGATTGTGGAGATACTCCTTGTTGATACGATGATAGACAATGTACCACTCGTCTGTGCCTGGCTTCTGAATCACGGAGTTATGCGCCGTGCCGTATATCTCGTGCTGAGGGTCTTGAATCAAGACAATAGGGTCCTTTGCCACCTCGATAGGGCCGAGCGGACTCTTCGATGTACCGTATGCCACATGGTAGTTGGCTGCACCTGTATCATCCACCGACCACATGAAGTAATACAAGCCATTGCGATAGAACACGTATGGAGCCTCGCGGTAGGCGTAATCCTTCAATGTGCCACCCTTTGGGGTCATCACGGTCACCGTCTCGTCCTTGATCTGAGTCATACTAGGTTCGAGTTCCGCACCTGCCATAAAACTGTTGCCCCAATAGAGATATGGCTTTTGGGAAACAGGGTCGATGAAGACATCCACGTCGATGAGTTGACCACGGCAGCCCGAATGATTCTTCGCCAAAAGAGGATGACCGAGATCCACGAAAGGTCCCGTAGGAGAATCTGCAACAGCCACTCCCATCTGCTTCCTACCATTGTCGTTAGGACGTGCGCTGAAATAGAGATAGTACTTGTAACTACCATCTTTCTGCTTCACCTCGACGGCAGCAGGAGCCCAAAGATTGCCATTCGCCCAACTGATTTGGTCGCTCTTGGCATCGAGCACCACCCCCTCATTCTGCCACTTCATCTTCTTACCCAGTTTCTTGGAAGAGAAGGCATGATATTGCCATCCACCCCATCCAGGAGTGCCATCCGTGGTGGAATAGATGTAGTATCGCTTCGTCTTGTGGGAATACAAGATCTCTGGGTCGGCATGGAAGTCGGGCAAGATAGGATTGCCCTTGCCTGTATAAGAATGGTTGGGTACGGTGGGGGCTTGCGCCAAGGCAGGAAGGCTCCAAGCCATCGACACAAACAACAAGCTAACAATTGCTAAGTTCTTCTTCATAGGAATATCTTTATTAACTAAAGTTTCGCAAGTGAAAATTCACAAGCGTGATTTAACGTAATTTTGGAATA
>ERZ780095.205-NODE-205-length-21949-cov-5.78464_pt1 | contig 21949 bp, 17 predicted proteins | sample MGYA00511574_ERZ780095 | MGnify/ENA primary metagenome ERZ780095 (study PRJEB29588, sample SAMEA2153837) | human gut metagenome | biome: human gut; feature: human-associated habitat; material: faeces | place: Denmark | collected 2008/2010 ...
GGCAGCGGCGCAACGGCGCCGTGCGCGTCCTGCTGAATGTCATAGGTAAATCCTAACGTGCCTTCAGGACGCAGGCGAACGGAATCAAACATGGCATAGTTTCTGGTCCATTTGCCTTCCGCCAGCAATGTCATAACTTTGCTGTCTTCATTTTTAATGGTCTGCCCCAGCGTATCCGTATGCGAATCGTTTTTAACCATCGTGTATCTTAAACCTGCCGACGGCGTAAAACCGTAATTCATCGTTTTTCCCATCATGAACTGAGCAGAAATAACGTCCGAATCGTACTCATCAAAAACCATTGAATCGCGAATTGAATACAAATCAATGGGTACCAAGACTTTTTCGTCGCGCACCGTTGATTGCCCGTAGCTTAAAATACCGCTGAAATAAACGTCCGCCGGCTTGTAGAAACCGTAGAGCATTCCTGCATTTCCGTCAATTTTCGTCGTACGGTTTTCTCCGTCAATATCAGACTGAGTATAAGCCCAACCGGCACCGACGACCAAACCTTCGCGGATTTCAACATCGACCCCCGCCGCAAACCCCGAAGAATCTCCATCAAAACCGCCGTAACCGTTGTCACCTGATTTCAGCTCGGTTTTGTTATACAGCCCTTGTGCCCAAACGCTGTAGCGCTTCATAGAATTTTCCCAAGGACGGCTGGATCGATACGAACTCGGTTTCGGACGGCTGTAATATGAAGCCGCAGGATAGATAAAGTCGTTACCGCCCGAACGTCCGTACAATCCCGAACGTCCGTACAACCCCGTGTTCAACTGTGAAACAACCTCGCTCATACGGTTCGTTATCGTATTCAATACTTTGCTTTGAACGGTAACGACCGTCTTTGATCCCGCCGCTTCGGGATCGGGTATCAGGGTCGACAATGCTCTTTTATACGAAGGCAAGTCCGTTTGAGAAAGAACATCCATCATATTGGTCACACGTTCCAAAGACGTATTTTTTTCAAACAAGGGACCGTCCAAAAACGCCTGAGCCGCCATAACTTCGTTCATTGCCGCGCCCGAAGATAATGCAACATCCGAAGCTCCGGCAACCATCTGAACGTCATAGCACAAAGAATTGCCGTTCTCGCACCCTGAAACCGGCGTGAAACGATAACGGTTGTTGGAAACGACAAAACGGGAAGAGTCAATGCCGCTTTGCGTTTCTATCAAAGCATAGCGTCTTGCTTCCTGCTTAACGGCGACGCCGCGTGCCAACGTTGCGTTGATCGTAATGTTTCCCGTCCCCGAAAATGCCGCCGACTGTGTAATAATCTTTCCGAAATCGGTCGTATCGTTCATCATTAATGACATTGACGATCCGCCTTTAAATGTCGACGTGCCTCCGACCGTCAGCACATTGTTGTTCAGTGACAATGCGTTGCCTGCCGTAAAATTACCGGCGATCTGAGTATCGCGCCCCAAAGATGCCGATCCCGTATCCAAGGTAATATTGCCGCCCCAAGTGCCCTGAGCCCAGCTTTCGCCGAAAGTAATGCCGCCGCCGTTTTGGAAATTAAGCGTTCCCGTTCCGTTTAACGCGGCATTACCGGTCAGCGCAAGGTTGCCTTGAATGTTCAATTGCTGGTCAGTCGTCATCGATCCGCCCGAGAAGTTGATGTTTTGCCCCCCTTGCGCTGCCAAAGAAGACTCCGTTCCCGAAAAAGTAATATCGCCTCCGGAAATATTGATTGAACCGACGTTCGCCGCCGACATTCCCAACATACCGGAATTTACGTTGATCGTACCGCCGGAAATATTAAAGTCGCCGACGGTTTCTCCTGTTCCACCTTTGAAAACAGAGGCTCCGGCACCGTTCAAAGCAATCGTTCCGTTAATAATTGAAATGCTGCCCGTCCCGGAATGGACAAGTCCCGCCTGAGTAACGCTTCGAGCTTCCACTCCGCCGGAAGACGCCGTAACCGTCAAATCAGGTCCGCCGGTATCACCGCCTATTGTAATATTATTTCCAGAAGTTTGCGACGTAACCAAGGAATCCGTCAACGACACCGTCCCTGACGTAAAAGAAATCGCTCCGCTTCCAGACAAAGAAGAATCGCTTGCCGTTAATGCGGCGTTGTTTATGCTTAAGTCCTTAAACGTTACGGAAGAATTATTGCTTACCGTTACCGTCGCATCGTCGGCAAAAGAAACAGAACCGTTTGCATTGTTCAGCAACGAACCGTCCAAAGACAATGTTGCTCCCGTAACGGAAAATGTTCCGCTGTTGCTGTCGGAAAACTGTATTTTTGCTCCGGACGCAAACGTCAAAGAGGTATCCTGACCGGAAACGGTAACGCCGCCGGTCGTTTGTGTTCCGTCCGCGCCTTTAAAAATTCCGCTGTCAGCCGACGTAAACGTATATGTACCCGACTGAATCGTAATCGAGCCCGTCGACCCCGTGTGTTCAATTCCGCCGTTTGCTGCTTTGAATATAATCCCCGAAGTTGAAGCCGATTCCCCGGGCATTGAAAAAATTATACTGCCTTCGCCTGTCTGACGGACAAAAGATCCGTCTTGCATTTCAAATTCCCCGTCCGAAACGGTAATCGTCTGTTTCCCGGAGATCAAAGAAGAATTGTTTAAATTAAACGTACCCCCGGAAATCGCTATTGTTGCATTACTTCCCGAATTAATATCCGCGCTGGTCAGATTAACGGTAGCTCCCGACGAAAACGATATGCTTCCCTTTCCCTGATGAGAAACCGCCGTCGCACGGTTTGCGTCCGACAATCCTATACCGCCCGTCAGGCTTGAATTTGATGCAAAGGTGATATTACCGGTATTCTGGCTCCCCATAACGATTGAAGCGGAACCGTTCAATTTTATTTGTCCGCCGCTGATAACGATATCGCCTTCCGTTGCATTTCCCGCTTGCGAACCGCCTCGAACAATCTGAGCTCCGTCTGATAATGTAAAAATCCCCGCCTGGAACTGCAAATTTCCCGTTCCGCCGGAATGGACGATTTTTGTATCTTTCTCTTTCAAAGCAACCGTCGCCCCCGTTCCGTTTTCCTCGGCGGAAAAGATCAGATTCCCCGAACCTTCCTGAACCAAAGAAGCCGCATTAAGCAAAGTAAACGTTCCGCCGTTAATCTGAACCGTTCCGCCTGTATCTTTGAAATTTCTTCCGACACCGTAAGAACCGCCTAATTTTGAATTTCCTGACAGAGTAAACGTTCCGTCCGTAACGGTCAGTTGTCCCGCCGAAGATGAAGACGTTGAACCGGCCTCCGCCCCGCGCGCCAATAGCGACGCATTGTCTTCCAATGTTATGTCGGCGTCCCCGTCCCCCTGCGCTATCGTAATCCTGCCGCCGTTCTGTGAATAAATTGACGACGTTCCATTCAAAACAAAGAGCGCATTTTTGGAAAAATCATACTGGACCGCATCTTCCGTACCGGAAGCTCCCTCGTCTTTTGCGCCGCCCTGAACTTTAATATTATACGGCGCTATTGTTACATTCGCTCCGTCCGTAACGACAATATTTCCCGTATATGTTTTTTGATCTTCCTCTACGTTTAAGTAATATGCTCCCAACGATTCTTTTATATCCGTCTGAGTCAGTCCGCTGCCGTCCCCTTCATCTACCCAAGTCGTCCCGACAGCTTTCTGTTCCCTTGACGCTTCGGAAACGGTCACGCTGTTAATTTCAAGATTTGTCCCCGACGTTCCGCCTGCGTTAATTGTGATATCGGCAACGGACGGAGAAAAAGACAATGTCAGCATCAGTGCCGAATATGAAACGCTCGTAAAAAGTATTCTGCTTTGTTTTTTCATCGGATTCTTCCTGTAGCGAAAAAATAAGAGGGGAAAATCTTTACAGAGTTTAACCGTTCTTTATTAAGAAAGATTAAAAAAACAGCCTTTGACACGTCAAAGTTATATTAAAACAGCCTTTAACCGCCCTCGGCTTTGTTTCGGGGGTTAAAGGCTTTGAATTTTAGGAAATCTGTTACCGTTCAACGTCCTGCAGAAACGGAACGCCCTTTTAAATTATTTCGGACGAAATCTGCCATAACCTTGTTTTTAACATGTTGGAACAAAGGTCTGCCGTCCTGTCCGTCCATTTGCCGTTTATGTTCGGCGGGAACCAAATCCCACGTTTCCTGCATTTCTTTGGGATTTTTCCAAACCGGCGCCGTAAAAGCCGCCGCCAAAGCCCCCGATTCCGCAACATGGACGATCAATGCCTTGCCCTGTTCGTCGCAACGCTTAAAATCAGACGGCGAAAAACCAGGCTGTTTTATCAACACATCGACCTGACCTGCCTTTGCCAGCGTAAAGGGATCCAACGTTTCCGCATTGTCTCCCGCATTGCGGACAGCTTCAAAAGCCTGTTCGCGTTCGACTGCCGCCCTTTGTTTGTCGGCATTTGCCCGTTCTGCGGCATAAACTTTTTCAAGAACGCTTTCCGACACGGGATTGCGCAATCGTCCCGCCACGGTGTTGCGCCTGTTTTCAACCGTCTTCCCCAGTTTTGTTTCGCACACCGTGCATTTCTTATCCGACAAAGCGTCCGCCAAAGCCAACGCCGTCTTGTCATCAACGGAATTTCCCGACAAATCGACGCTTTGCAACACGCCGTTTTGAAACGCGGGAAACAGCAAAGGCAACGTCCTGTTGTCAAGCCCCGTGCAACGTAATTCCAAATGCTTTACATGTCCGGATTTTACAAGCCCTTCGGCAAAATTCTTAACATTGCGCGGATCAATCAGCGCCACATCGTTCAGCTTTAGCGTTTCAACGGACGGCGGTAAATTTTCCGCCATTTGCCCCAACGCAATGTGATCAATGTTGTTAAAAGACAGATCCAGCTCTTTGATACGGGCGCCTTTTGAAAACGCAACGGCAAAACCGGTCAGCGCCGTAAAAGACAAGTTATTGTTCGGCAACGACAGCTTTTCTATCGGAGACGAACAAATTCCCTTCAGCATTCCGTCTAAAATCATATAATTTGCGATATCCGTATCTTCCATATAAAGGGATTTCAGCTTTGATTTCTCCAAAGAACGTGCAAACGCTTTATATGTGTCATTGTCGGGTTCGCAGGATTTGATTGACAAGGATGTAATGGACGTTTTCGGTAACGCATCAATAACGTCAGCCAAAGCGTATCTGGCGCCGAACGTATCAAAATTCAGACGGGCATTTATTCCCGCCGTCAACGTCCCCATGGACGTTTTCGGCTCATAATTCCAGTCGCGTTTCGATATTCTTAATTCCGTTGCCGAGGAAGAAGGCAGGATTTTTGCCAAAGCCTTGCCGATTCCCTTGGGAGCATCCTTAAAAAAACTTTTATCAAGCGTCAATATGCCGTCTTTCGGAGAAAGAAGCGTCTCGACGGTTTCTTCTATGCGTTCGGGATTATATCCGGCTTTGTACAGAGCCCTTTTTGCCAACATTTTTTCAAACATTGCTTTATGCCCCCTTTATTCCCTTATATTTTTCATCATACGCTCTTTTTCGAAAAAGGACAGCTTTTTCCTTATTTCCCGATAAAAAATTATACGCCCAAAAAATACGATTAAGTTGCTTATTTTTTCTTGACAAACAGCCTTTAATACATAAATCTTACGGTTGTTAAAAGATACGGATTATAAACCTAGGTTTATCATTCGGCTTTTTAATACCATACCGCCGTTTGTCTTCTTTTATCCTTCTTATGCTTTGCATAAGTGCAAGATTGAGCCTCTTGGTATAAGAAGGCCGACGGCGGTACCTCAAAAAAAAGCGGTTCTTTCGAACCGCTTTTTTATCATTTCCCGATCCTTAGCATTCGCAAAGCGCTGACGCCCGCGCCGAAACCGTTGTCAATGTTGACGGTACATACGCCTTCCGCACACGAATTCAGCATGCTTAACAATGCCGACACTCCCGCGAACGACGCACCGTAACCGACCGACGTCGGAACCGCAATAACGGGAGAACGCACCAGCCCCGCAACAACGCTTGCCAAAGCCCCTTCCATCCCCGCAACCGCAATAACAACATCGGACGTGCGGATTTCTTCTATTTTAGAGAGCAAACGATGCAAGCCCGCAACGCCGACATCATAAAAACGATCAACGTTGCCTCCGAAAAACTCTATCGTTCGAGCGGCTTCTTCCGCAACGGGAATATCCGCCGTTCCGCCCGTGCAAACCGCAATTTTCCCCGCCAACAAAGCGAGCGGTTTCGTCTGCATCGTCAATGTCCGCGAAGTCTCATCATAACGGACGTCAATCCCCGCCTCACGAACAAAAGACGCCTGAGCCTGCGTGCAACGGGTTCCCAATACGGAAATTCCTTTTATGGCGAAAGATTCGTAAATCTTTTTCAGCTGTTCCGCCGTCTTTCCGGGACAAAAGACGACTTCGGACGTTCCCGTGCGTTCCGAACGGGAACAATCCAGCTTTGCAAACCCCAGCTCGTCGTACGTTTCCATGTTTTATTCCTTGACCTTTGCCGCGCGGTTCAACGGATGCATCGCGGCAAATCCCAAAAGAGCCGTCATAAACATACCGATAAAGCCCGCAAACATTGACGAAGCAATCCCCGAGCTGATTCCCGAAACCTCATATTCGGGGAACGGTGCCCGTGCAAAATTCGGCGCATCCGGCAACAGCGAGAATTGCCCCATCGTCCATTCAAAAGCATCGGGAAATGCCGAAGCAAACGGCGCCGCCAGAAGAGAAACCAAAATAATCGCCGACAACGAAAGTACGACTTTTTTTGAAATCCCGCGACCACGCTCTGCCGTTGAAACAAACGTTAAAAACGCCGCACTGAAAGCCCCTTCAACGACAGCCAATGCCAGATGCGTTTTTAACAGCGTCCCGATTACATCGGCACTTGCCTTGCCGGACACAGCCAATTCAACCGACAAAGCGCCGACAGCGGCAAAAACGGACAGGAATCCCGCAAAAAACACGCAAAGCGGAAAAGAACAGCCGCGTTTTTTCAAAGCATAAAATACAGCTCCCGAAGCTCCCGCCCCCAACAGCGCCATATTTACCGTATTTGCCCCCAACATAGACAGCCCGCCGTCCGCGAACAGCAACGTTTGCAGCGTCAACACCAAAGCAAGGCTTAATATTCCGGCAGGCACGCCCAACAAAACCGCCGCGAACGCCCCTCCGATCAGATGTCCGGAAATCCCGTCCGTCACGGGATAATTTAACATCTGCAGCCCGAAAACCGCCGCAGAAACCAACGCAAACATTTTTGCCGACGGCGCCTTTGATTTTCCGCGAACCAACGCATAAGCCGCCAAAGCAACACCGCCCGCAGCCACCGCGGCACTGACGGGACAAACCGCCCCGTTTAACATTTCAGAAGGAAGATGCATTTTCTTAACTCCTTTTCGTTATAAAAGTTTGTTTTTCCACCGGCAAAATGCTGATGGCGTCAACGGGACAGGCATGCGTGCATGCCCCGCAGCCGATACAACGCGCCCCGTCAAAAACAGGCGGGCGTTCCCCCGCATATTTGATATCAAAAGTAATCGCCCGAACGGGACACACATGCGAACATAAGCCGCACTTGATACATTTTTGAAAATCCGTCTTTGCCTGCGCAATTTTACAAGATTGTTTTTCCGCCAAACTCAAAGCCTTTAACGCGCCCGTCGGGCAGACTTCCGTACATCTGCGGCAATCAAACCGGCATGCCGCCTTGCTTAAATCCAATGTAACGTGCCCCGTTACCGAAGACGCTCGGATAATTTTTTCGGGACAGGCTTTGACGCACAGACGGCAATCCGTGCATTTTTGCGAAAACCTGTCGATATCCCCTGCCCCCGGCGGCAAAACGGCATTCTTAACGGCGTTTGCAAAGCGCATCACGCCGCTTTTTGCCAAGGCAATGCCCGTAACCGCCCCGCCTGCCAAAGCTGCCGCCGCGCTTAAAAACAATCGTTTTGAAGCGTTAAAGGACGTTTTATCCGAACTTTTTGAACCTGCGGCAAAAACAATCGCTTGTTTCGGACAAACCGCCATACAATCCATGCATCGCACGCACCGTTCGTTGTCAATCGTGCCCGAAGCGCTGTCAATGCATCCCGACGGGCATACTTTGGCGCACCCCCCGCATTTCACGCAATCCTGTTTAATATTAAGGCGAAAAACGCCTTTCTTTGCAAAAAGCCCCAAAAGCGTCCCGACAGGACAAACCGATGTGCAAAAAATCCGTTTTTTCCAAACAGCCAAAACACCGATCACGATCACAGGCACCGAAGCGCCAATCGTAAACGAAACGGCGAACCTCCCGAACAAAGAATACGGGTCAAGCAACATAAAAACGGCCGCACTGCCTGCCGCCAACGATCCGAAGGCTATCCCCGCAATGACATAGCGCGTTTTTTGAAAATTGCGTCTTTCGTTACGTTTTGTTCTGAAAACAAAGGAAACAAAATCCTGCCATATCCCCATCGGGCAAAAAAAGGCACAATAAAACCTGCCGCACACGAACGTCAGCAACGCAATCACTGCCGTCGTCAAAAGCGCGCCGACGGAAAATCCGCAAAACAGGTTCATGACCGAAGGACCGAACTGAACATGGAACAGCTCTGCCGCCTTTGGCAAAAGCCCGAACCACGCCCCCGCATATATCGCGGCAAAAATAACAGCCGCCGCTATTCTGAAATTTTTAAACATTTTACTTTTTTCATTTTCTCCACCGATTTTCAATTATTCATATCAGCCTAACGGATTACAGCGACTGTAAGTCAATATCTTTTTTCCCTTGAAATCAAAAAAAGTCGACATTAAAGTTAACTGTAACTTTAATAAAGGCAAAACAATGATAAAAACCTTGAAACCGTTTCAACCTTCGGACGACAGAACACCGAAATACACCGTCAAAGACGTCGCCGAAATGATGAATATTTCCTCTTATACCATCCGTTACTATGAAAACGAAGGGCTGATCCCCGGCGTTGAAAGAAGTCGGGGAAACATCCGTTTATTTTCTGAACATACTCTGTCTTGGTTGCGCGTCGTGCATTGTTTGAGAATGACGGGATTATCGATCGAAGGCGTCAAGCATTACATCGATTTATGTTTAAAAGGCGATTCGACCATCCCGGAACGGGCGGAATTGCTGGCAAAGCAGGAAAAAAACCTTAAAAACCAAATCAAAATGCTTCGCGAGCAAATGGATATCTTGAAATATAAACAGGGACTATATAAAAAGCTGATGGACGGGGAAATCGAAGACACCTGCAACCCCGCCAGAACAAAAACGGCAAACGGATAAAAAAGGCGGAAATTCCGCCTTTTTTAATACCCTCTTTTTTAATGCCTTTTCAAATGTCCATACTGCCCGATCTGAACCCTTCCAAATCAAGCGTCAGATATGTAAAGCCGATTTCTTTCAGGCGGGCGGTAATTTCTTGGCGCCGTTCGATAAGCTTACCCATTTCTTCGGGCAAAATTTCAATACGGGCGATTTCTCCGTGACGGCGGATGCGAACCGTTGAAAATCCGTAAGATTTTAAAACAGCCTCCCCTTTTTCGACATTTGCCAATCCCGTTTCCGTCAATTCCTGACCGTATTCAAAACGCGTCGCCAAGCATGAATTTGACGGCTCGTGCGCGGTCGGCAATCCCATTTCTGCCGAAAAGTCGCGTATCATTTTCTTTGTCATTCCTAATTCCGCCAAAGGGGAAATCACTCCGTTTTCTTCCAACGCCGCACGTCCCGGCCGCCACATTTCCATATCGTCCGCGTTCGTACCGTCCGCCAGATGCTTTATGCCGAACCGATCGGCTATTTTTCTGGCTTTTGAAAACAAATAATGTTTGCACAAATAGCAACGGTTCTTCGGATTATAGCGTACTCCTTTGATGTTTAAGGCGTCAAATTCGACGACATCGCAGGGAATCCCCAACTGTTTTGCAAAATCCTGCGCTTTTTTTATTTCCTCTTGCGTCTGAAAACACGAAGAAAATGTCAAGGCTTTGAACAAAAACGGGCGGCGGAAATAAAGCCGTGCCAAAACCGCCAGCAAAAAGCTGCTGTCCGTTCCGCCCGAATACGCCAGACAAATGCCGTCAGGAGCTATTTTTTCCAAATATTCTTCAAGTTCCCTTCGTTTCATTTTGACGCCTGTTTATATATTTCCGAAAAAGGAATGCCTGTCTTTTCACTGAGGGCTTTTACGCTTTCGTATTCGGGATAGCGACGGTCAAGCCCGTTAAAACGGCACCTTTTGATTTTAACGTCGCCGAAAGGAAGGGAAAGCGTTTCCGCCGTGCGTTCCATGCGCGTCCGATCGACGGGGAACTTTCTGATTCCGATGGTCGTCGTTGTCCTGAATACCGTTTCTTCCAAGACGGGGATGTCTTTTTCTTCCGCGATGACCCTTAACAGCCAAGCGGGACGGTTCTTTTTCATAAAGCACGGCATATAGTGGACGTCTTTGGCACCGTTTTTAAACAGGGATTCCATCGCCGCCCCCAGCTGTTCGCCCGTCGAATCGTCTATATTGGTTTCCAAAACCCAGATTTTTTCGCCGTCAGCCTCTTCGTTCGGGAACAATTCCATAACGCGCAAGACGTTCGGCCCGCCGAAATCGCGTTTTCCGCAGCCCGTCCCGATGCGTCCGATACGCGCAGATGACGGACGTTCGGCATTTTTCAGCGCCGCGACAAACGCTATTCCGGTCGGCGTGACGCGTTCGCCCCGCACTGACGTCAAGCGTAACGGAATATCATATTTTTGCGCAATCTTTGCCACGGCGGGAACGGGAACCGGCATTTCTCCGTGCTGGCACGTTACGGTGCCGCACCCTTCGGTCAATTCGGAAAAAGCCGCCCGTTCAATTCCCAAATCGTCCGCGCAAACCGCAAAAGACAAAATATCCGCTATCGAATCAAGAGCGCCGACTTCGTGAAAATGAACCTGTTCAACGGGAAGCCCGTGCACTTCGGATTCCGCGCGGGCAACGATACCGAACGTTTTTTTCGCCAGCTCTCTGGCTCTATCCGTCATATCGGCGGCATCAATGATTTTTTCAACATCAAAGATATTGCGGTGTTCGTGATGATGATCATGACAGTGCCCGTGTTCGTGATGTTCGTGTTCGTGATGCTCAGATTCATGATGATGTTCATCTTCGCGGTGATGCAGGATCACGTCGAAATCGCACGCATCAAAGCCGTAGCTGTTTTTACGGCCGACGGCATAATCCAATTCGTGCAGATGCAGGCTTTTCAGCATGGCGTCCAGTTTTTCGCGGCTGGCGCCCAAATCCAACAAAGCCGCCACCGTCATATCGCCGCTGATACCGCAAAAACAATCAAAATAAAACACGGGCACCGACATATTACGAAAGCTCCTTCACTGCTTGAGCAACTTTTTTCAATTCCGTAGGAATATCAATATGTTGCGGACATTTCGGAATACAGGTACGGCAAGAAATGCACTTGTCCGCACGATGATTTTGAGCAATGTCGTTATACTTTTTAAGGAATCTGTCTTTGTTGCGACCGTCCGACAAAGCATAAGCGTTGTAAGCCGCAAAAATTTCCGGAATGGCGACCGATACGGGGCACGAACAATAACGGCACGCCGTACACGGAATAAAGCCCGAAGATTCCTTAAATGCCGCCAACGCCCGCGCCAAAGTCCTTTTTTCGTCTTCGTTCAAAGGCTTTGCCGGCGTAAACGTCTTGATGTTGTCTTCCAACACGTCGGGATATGTCATGCCGCTTAATATCGTCAAAACGTTCGGCAACGACGCGACATACCTGAACGCCCATGATGCCGTCGACGCATCGGGAGCGGATTCTTTTAAAACTTTCGTCGCTCCTTCGTTCAATTCCGCCAAAGCTCCGCCGCGCAACGGTTCCATAACCATAACGGGAATGCCGTGTTTTGTAACGATTTCGTATTGTTCGGAAGAACGGTAAAGCTCCCAATCCAGATAGTTGATTTGCAACAGCGCGACATCCCATTCGTGCGATGCCGCAATGCGTTCCAGAACTTCGGGCGTATCGTGGAACGAAAAACCGATTTTCTTTATTTTACCTTCCGCCTGTTTTTGTTTCAAAAAGTCGTACAGTTTCCATTCTTCGGCTTTTTGGAACGTATCGGCGTTCAAAGCGTGCAATAAATAAAAATCAAAATATCCCGCTCCCGTTTTTTCCAGCTGTTCGTTAAAAATACGTTCGGCGTCTTCGGCGGAATTCATGCGCATCACGGGCAGTTTGTCCGTCAGAGTATAAGATTCGCGGGGATATTTCTTTAAAGCGTTACCGATAAAGCGTTCGCTTTGACCGCCGTTGTACATATACGCCGTATCAAAGTGGTTCAGCCCTGCCGCCATCGCGCGATCCACCAGTTTTTGAACCGCCGCGGCATCCACGTCGCCCGCAGAACCTCCGCTGACAACGGGAAGTCTCATCGTCCCGTAGCCCAGCAACGGCATCGTCAGCGCCGTGTCTTTATAGCGTCTGCGCGTGATTTTGCCTTCCGCATCAATATTGTCCGTCGCCGCAAAAGAAAACTTTGCCGTCATTGCTCCCAGCGTCCCCAAAACAAATGCCATTCCGGTCGTTTTTAAAAAATCTCTGCGATCCATGCTTTCCTCCGATTATTTAATGCTTTTTCCGGCGTTATAGGCTTCCTGCATCGCGGGCATGGTTGTTATTTCTCCCGCCTTCCAAGCGCCTAATCCGTAAATGATGCCTTTTTCGCGCGCATCGTCCAGACAATTCAAAAATCCCCGAAAACCTTCGACAACGGGACGCATATTTTCACGATTGTTTTCCGCCGCCGTCATTATCAGCCAAAAATCCTTGCCTTTGATTTCCGTATAGCGCGGAACCGTCCTGTCTATCAAAGTCTTAAGCTGTCCGCTCATCGCATAAAAATAAACAGGCGTGCCGAAAACAATAACGTCGGCGTGCACCATCTTGTCCAAAACGGAAGCCATATCGTCTTGAAGAACGCATTTCTTCGTTTCCGCGCATGCGCCGCACCCGCGGCAATAACCGATTTTCATGGCGTTGATAAAAAGCTTTTCAACGTCGTTGCCGGCATCTTGCGCCCCGTCCGCAAAACGGTCGCACAAAATATCCGAATTCCCGTTTTTGCGAGGGCTGGACGATAGGATTAAAACTTTCTTGCTCATTTATTTTCTCCTGAATTCTGCGGCGGAACAATCGCATCAACCGCCGCCAGTCCGTTTAAGCTTCTGGGATAGCCGATGTAAGGCAATATTTGCGTAATCGCTGAGATTAAAACGTCTCGGCCGTTGCCGATGTTAACGTTGCCCTGTACGTGCGACTTTACCTGAGAATCCGCGCCGCCCATCGATACAAGCATCACAAACGTCAAAAGCTCTCTGGTTTTTAGACCCAAGCCCCCGCGCGTATAATAGTCTCCGAAACAGTTCGAAGACAGGTATTCGCGAATATGAAGCTCGTCTTTCGGCGCCGATTTGAACCCTTCGGCAATCACGTTTCCGAAAATGCCCGTCTGAAGCGCCAAGCCTTTTGAAAAACGTTGTTCGGGCGTCGTCGTCGATTGTCCTTTTAACGGTAAATCTATTCCGCGTTCTTTGAAAATTTCGTTCGTTACCAAAATGAAATCAAAGGCTTTGCCGTATCCGACATAAGGTACGGACTGATATAATATTTCCTTGATTTCCGTCGCGGGAAGCCCTTTGTCCAAAGCTTCCTGAACCGTGTTTTCGTAAAGACCGAACGATTGCGTCGCTATGTTCGACGCCAAAATAAGGCGGTAACGCATTTGTTCGTCAAAAGTATTCTTCGGCAAAACGTCATTCTTTATGAAATTTTCCCATAATGCCGAAAATTCCGGATCCGTCGCGCTAATCCCTGACAACTTTTCTTCCTTTCGATCGTTTAAAAAAAACATCACGCCGATACACAGGACAACCCCTGCAAGCAAGATCTTTCTTATCATTTATACTCCGCATCCGTTACGGGTTCCAGCCAATCCGTCTTGTTATCGGGCAAATTCGTTTCAACCGAAATATGGACAAACCACGAATTCGGCGCCGCTCCGTGCCAGTGTTCAACCGCAGGAGGAATGCGCACGACATCCCCTTTCTTTAAAATACGAGCCTCCGAACCGCGTTCGACATACCGCCCTTCGCCCCCCAAAACCAACAAGATCTGTCCGCCGCTGTGCTTGTGCCAATGCGTGCGCGCTCCGGGTTCAAACGTAACGTTCGCTATCGACGAATTCCAAACGCCGTCGTTCTCGCTTAATCGTTTCAGATATGTCTGACCCGTAAAAAATTCCCCGTAAGGATTGGGAACGCCTTGTTCAAATACCGTTTCAACTTCGCTTTTCTTCATGGTCTGAGCCTCCGCCGATACAGAAAAAATTATCATTACCGATGCCAAAAAACTTAAAACCGTGCTTTTCATGCCGTTTTTTCCCTTGCATTCCCGATTTCCTCTATTTTGCACGGGCAAGGCCGTGCACAATATTCATCCAAAATGATTTTTCCTATGTGATCCGCTCGAATACAGCCGCTTTTGGGATTTTTGACGCTGATGACGTTTCCGTGCAAAACAGCCGACACATCGCTGTTTTCAAAAGCCAAATCCGCCCCCTGCATCTCGCAGTTTTCCAAAACCAATCCGTCGGCATAGCATAACGGCTGCGTGCCTTCTATTTTGCAATTCACAAACGTTAAATTCTTTGAATACCAGCCCGTATATTCCCCTTTGACGATACAGTTTTCCAAACGGACGTTTTCGGCATGCCAAAACGCGTCTTTCGTATCCAGTATGCAATTTTTCAAAACCGCACCTTTAACGTACTGAAACGAATATTTAGCCGTCATCTTTACATCGCAAAGCGTCAGACCCGATGATTTTAAAAACGGATATTCCGATTGCAACCGACCGCCAGAAACATCAACCTTTCGGCAAAACCACCCGAATTCGGGCGACACAATGTCGCAGTCAATTACCGAAACGTTGCGACATTCCCTTAACGCCTTGATCCCGTGCAAACAGGACGACGTGATTTTGATATTCCTGTCATACCATAATGCGGCACGGCAGTTTTCCGTCATTTCGATACGTTCCAAAACGCCCTTCTTTAAATGCCAAAGCGGATAGCGCAAATCGAAACAAGAGTCTTTAACCTTTAAATTACGGCATTCTTTCAGAGCGGATTCTCCGTCGGCAGGTCCCGAAAACGTACATGAAACGACTTCGGAATCACGGATGCCGTATAAAGCCCTTTCCTGATCCAAAAACAGATTTTCGTACTTCATTTTAACCTTCCTTTGCGGGCACAAGCTTAATAAGCGTAATTTCCGAGGGCGCCAAAAACCTCATTTGAGGCCCCCACTGCCCCGCCCCGCGCGAAACATATATTTTTGAGCCGTTTTCCATCTCGTGCAATCCCGCCAAATATTTGTTAAACAGCTTCACAATAAAGTGAAACGGGAAAATCTGACCTCCGTGCGTATGACCCGACACCTCTAAATCAAACAACCCCTTTTGTTTAAATTCGACGGGAGAATGAGACATCAATATACGGTACTGATCGGGCTTTGCGTCTTTGAACGCCAGCTTTGCATCAACGGGCAATCCGAAACGTTTTGAAGAAAAATAATCCGGAATACCGCCGATAAACAAATCTTTGCCGACCGAAACGCCCGTATTTTCAACCACATGGAAACCCAGCTTTTTCATTTCGGAAGAAGCGTCTTTGTGTCCCGCGTAAAAATCGTGGTTCCCCGAAACAAAAAAGATGCCTTTTTTCGCGTGCAACGATCCTAACCGTTTGACTGACTTTTCGACTTTGGCAACGTTGTCGTCCAAAATATCACCCGGCAATAAAATAATATCAGGATGCAGTTTATTCGTTTGAATGACCGTGCATAAAATTTTCCAAGGATACAAAACCCTGTGAATATGCAAGTCGCTTAAAACGGCAATCTTATATTCCTGTTTGATTTTTGCGGACGGTATTTCGACGACTTTTACATCGGGGATTCTGACTCCTTCGTAAAAAGACCATGCCGTACATAAAAATCCCAGAACTATCGTCCCGATATTCAGCCGATACAGCCATTTTTCATTTTTAATATCGGGCACGTCAAAGAACCAACCAAGCTTTGACAACCCTGCCGCCGCCGTCCAAACGATGTCGCGCGCCACCGTCAGAGTAAATAAAATCACGCAAAAAATAAAAATGAAATAAACGGAATATCTGTATAAAGAAAACCAATCGCCGAAAACGCGTTCGAAGCCGTACCCTGTCAGACGCAAGGCGCAACCGGCAATCATAAAGACGGCAAAAAGAACCGTTTTTTGCCAAACGGGCAACGCCCACGGGGCGACATAGCGCAAAAACAACATCCCCGTTACGAAACAGCCCAAAAGCGACGTAAGGAACCAAAAGCTCATTATCCGAAACCCCTGAAAAACGTTCAGCCGAATCTATTTTCTTACAGGCTACGATTTAGAGCCTACTCTAAGTCAACGATTTTTTTATTGCGGTTTGGAACAGCCGAAAAGCGAGGAAATTAAAACAATTCGTGCAAATACATGCTGTGCGGAAAAACGAAAATATGCACGATCAGCCAGACGGCGGAAAAAATTCTGGCAAACCAAATGACTTTGTTGCGTTGCAAAAAGATATAATAACCGCACAGCACCATGATATTGTCGAAAATCAAACGGTTTGACCAATGCTCTACGCCCTGCAACCAATACGCCACGGTTTCCCCTGTCATTCCGGTTTCCAGATAGTGTTCAAACGTTTCCCACATAAAGGACAACATCAGCACTATGACCAGATTGATGCGACCAAACAAAGTTTCGGACACTTTTTCGTTTCCGACCATACGGGCGGCTATATATCTGGCGAAACAACCGATGGTCATTCCCATCATTAAATGTTCAATTGACCATACGTCAAAAGACGCTTCGGTTTTTAAGCCCCATAGCTGCATCGGCACCCCGTTTTTATTCGGGCGGATGTTATATGAAAAAAAAAGGAAATACAACCGAAACAAAAAGGGCTTTTTATTTCAAAAGCCCTTTTTAAAAATTTCCGAATTATCTTTGCCCGTTTTTCACCTGATTTGCGATCAAGACCTCTGCCACGGTCAAGTCGGTCGGCGTATCGATGTCGTAATATCGTTCGGCGGGCATTTCATACATGGCGATTTGTCCGAAGAGTCGTTTTTTGTTTTGTAAAAAAGCTTCGGTATTCATGACATAAACGGCACCTGCTTCCAGATACTTTGGCGTGCGTTCCTGACGTCGCAGGTGTTCACCTTTTTCGTGCCCGTCGGGAATGACTTCTCCCGTTGTTTCGTCGGTTTTCCAAAAATAACCGTAAAAAGGCACGACAGCCAAAGCGCTATCGGCTTCGGCACGTTTCATGGCTCGAACCGTTCCGTCAATGTCTTCCGCCAAAGTCAAAGGTGTCGAGCAATGCAGGAATACCGTCGTTTCGGGTAACTCTTCGCCCTGTTCGCTCAAAGAATAAAGAGCATGAAGCAACACGCTTTCGGACGTTGCGAAATCACCGCTGATTTCTTCGGGGCGCATAATGACTTCAGCACCGTATTGCTTTGCAATCGAAGCAATTTCATCGCTGTCGGTTGATACGATAACACGATCGGTTTCGTCGGATTTAAGGGCTTCTTCAATACTCCATGCCAGCATGGGCTTTCCGTACAGCGGCGCTATATTTTTTCTGGGGATTCCTTTTGAACCGCCGCGCGCCGGAATAATTACCGTTGTTTTTGCCATGACTGCCTCCGTTAAAGATAATTTTTATTATCATACTCTATTTAAACATATTTTTATATGATTTTGAGCCGATGCCTCCGTTTTTTCGGCATATAAATCTCAATTGACAAAAACTTAATAAAAAATTTCATTTTTTTAATAAGTTTCTGAATAATAAATACTTTTTTCAATTTAATTTTATTAAAAAAATATTAATTAATCAATGTATTTGATTAACACATATTCCCGCTTTGAATGATTTTTGCTTGACTTGTGACGAAAGTCACAGTCTAATAATAAGTGTATAAAACTTTCTCAGAATGAGAGCGTGGCCGATGACAAAGAAATTTCGTCTGTTTAGTTCGGTTTTATACTTTGTTACGGTACTGCCGATCCCGGCAGTGGCGGCGGTTGATATTACGGGACGTCCCCAAATTGAAGTTTCCGATTGGGATTCACTTAAAGCCGCCGTTGAGAACTCCGCAAATTCCGGCAGTGTTATCATATTAACCCAAAACATTGATGCCAACGCCCGTTTTTCGACCATTGCAGACAATATCATTGTTGACGGACAGGGCTATTCTCTTAACTTCAATCTGAATAGCCCATCCTTAATAAATCTTTCCAAAAACGAACAGACCGATCTTATTTTACAAAACATTACCGTAACCGGCACCAGAGGCTATTACGGCGGCAGTATTATTAACCAAGGAACAATAGGCGACATCCATGCAAATTTTAAAAATAATTCCAGCCTTTCCGCCATGTACGGAGCATACGGATCCGCTATCTATAATTACTCCACGGGAAAAATCGGAAATATCACAGGCGATTTTATCTCGAACTATGCAAGTTCGCAATTTACAAACGGAGGCGCCATTCTTAACGACGGAACAATCGGAGAAATTTCCGGAAACTTTATGTATAACTACGCCACAGGAGGCTCAAACGGAGGCGCTATCTATAATACAGGCTCCATTAAAAAAAATTACGGGGGATTTTACACAAAATCATATAAAAAGTTATAGTGGATATTTTGGCGATAAATTTGGCGGCAGCCTTTACAATTCTGGAAAGATTGGCATTATTTCTTCAACTTTTAACGGAAATTATATTAGTTCGGAAAAAGATAGTGATGAATTAATAAGGTGGTGCCGTTTATAACGCCTCCTCTTTGACCTTTTTAAACAGCAATTTTTATAACAACACCATCACGACCACGGCATCAAAAGATTCTGCAGAGGGTAAAGCCATTCAAGGCGCAGGGATTTATTCGTCAGGCTTATTAACAATCAAAGCCGATGCGGGATCGTCGATATTTTCCGACAATAAAATAATTTGGTCGGACGGCGAAGACTCTTCTGCAATCGCAATGTTCCCCTATGCAAGACTGCATTTAGACGCGCGAAACGGCGGATTGATACAATTTGACGACAAAATCACGTCATCGTCTGCCATTGCCGATTATTTAGTAAATGCCGAAAACAGAGGCAACACGATAACCCAAGACAGCGCAGGCAACTATATTATTGAAGACAGCAACGGACAAGTCATACATCTGACCAAAACGGATGACGGCTATTTCTATGTCGGTAAAACGACTTCCTGCATACCCCAAACGGGAGTAAACCAGTTTATACAACAAGCGCAAAGCATGGGAGCCATAATAGAACAAGTCGGGAATGATTATACCATAAAATACGGATCTTTGACTTATAGCATCGTGGAACAGCCTGACGGAACCTACACTTTAACGCCCACGACGAATCTTTCAGAAAACGGTGCGTCCGTCATTATCAGCGGAGACACATCAAGTCGCGTCGAATTTAATGAACAGCTTGAAGACATGGGCACGATTGACATCAGCGGAACAATCGTCAATGTCAACAAAGGCATATTCTATCGGTCTTTGACCCAAAACGGTGCGATTTTAAATATTGCAACCGGCGTTTCTGCCGAAGACAGCATTGTCGGGAACGGCGGCACCATGAACATTGCCGACGGAGCCTCAATCAACCGAACACAAATCAATAACGGCGGCGTCCTTAATCTGGCAACAGGATCAAAAGCTACGGACACGACCGTCGGTAACGGAGGAAAGATGGTCGCGGCTCCGAGTTCCCAATTGCACAATATGTTCGCCGATAATGCCGCCGTTTTGAATATCGATAAAGACAGCCTTCTAAGCGGAAACATCATCATTGATGCCAATGCCGTTATGGGCGGATCTTACGATTACGGCACAATATTTAAAGATGAAGTCGCCGATGAAGGTTCTTTAACGCTTGTCGGCGGAATAAACGGTATTTTGGATGAAAATTCTTTAATCAACCAAACTTCCGACAAACGCTTGAACCTGACAAACGGTTCCTATGAAATCGGCGACGGCGTCCAATCCGTTACGGGGTGGGAACAACTGGTCATTAAAGATTCCGCTTCCGTTAAGTTGAGCGGCGACATTTCTCTAAACGGCCCCGCAAAAAAAATTTTTATCGAAAACAATTCAACATTAAATCTGGCTGGGAATTCACCGAGCAGTTATATCATCACAGGATCCGTCATGAACGACGGCACCGTAACGTTTTCCCATGCAACTGACGGCGCTGACGATACCACAACGATATACGGCAATTACAAAGCCTATAACAACGCTCAAATGACCGTTGATGTCGACCCCGTCCTAAATGTCGCAGACGTTCTTCATGTTGACGGCGACGTCATCGGAACGACAAAAGTAACACTTAACGTGCTGTCGACCGGGCTCCCCACACAAAAAATACTTTTCATTGAAGCTCCGAACGATGATTTAACGACCGGCGCTTACTTTAATATCTATCGCATCTACGGCAACAGCTATACATGGAACGCTCTTTACGAAAACGGAAATTGGTATGCCGGGACGAGCAATCTCATTCCGAACGGCAGCCCTGACGGATACGGAAACGGAAATACAGGCAATATGGCTGATGATCCGGATTTGGTCTTGGATGCCGTACTGCCGACTTATTTTCCGAGCGAACCGAACGGTATCGGACGCCCGTTACCGCAAACGTTTGCTTATGTCGTGCCCGAAGCAATCGCTTATATGGGCTTGCCTGCCGCGGGGATAGAACAGACGCGGGACATGTTAAGAAACGTATCTTCAAAACTGTCTTCGACAAAAATCAACAAAGATTTATGTTACAGCCTCCATACATGCGAATATAACAGTCGCACCCAAACCAATGCATGGATAACTCCTGTTTACAGCCATGTTCAACTGGATATGCCCTATAAGTTCAAAGCAAACATCGGCGGTCTTGACGGCGGATTTGATTTAAACGCCGACGCAAATAACCGTTTCGGTGTATTCGGATCGTACAGATACGGGAATTACAAATTTGACGGAGACGGCAAAGAATATGTTTCCAAGACAGGATCGGAAACCGAAATCAACAGCGCCGTATTCGGCATATATCACCGTTACGAACAAAATCACCTGTGGCTGGCAGGACAAGCATTCTTGGGGTATCAGGACGTATCAATCGAAACCGACGACGGCGTTAATGCGGAAACGGACGGATTTGAATTCGGCGGCGCCATTGAAGCGGGAATAACACTGAACCCGGCATTGAACTTCACGATAGAACCTTTGGCGAGGCTGGCTTATACGCAAATCGACTACGACAAGATCAAAGACGAATATGAAAAAACGGCGAAATATTCGAATGTTTCCAATATTGAAACGGAATTCGGCATTAAAGCGGAATTAACCTTCCCCGACTATGACGGCTTTACAAAGATTTATATTCGCCCGAGCATCATTTATAACATCGGCGACGGGGATATTACGGTAACATCTTTGACGCAAGTTAACGGATTAGAAGACGGGACATTCGGACGTATAGAATTCGGCGGCAGCCTGAATTTCTACGATCATTGGAGCGGCTATGCGAACATTGCCTATACGTTTTCCGACGATTACAAGAATGCTTTTGTTACGGCGGGCTTCACTTGGGCATTTTAAAAGAATAATGCCCAGTTTTCTTTAGAAAAAAGCCAAGTTCGTTTGTTTTCAACGACTTGGTTTTCAAAGTGGCTGGGGAACCTGGAGGTATGATTTTGATTTTTTGATGACATTAAATGCCGGATTTCTGCGGTTTTCATCAAGACTTGAGCTCCTTTTTATAAAAAAATGTTAGCAGTTTTGTTAGCATATTTATCACGTTAAATCATGCCCTT
>ERZ780095.212-NODE-212-length-21462-cov-3.40258_pt1 | contig 21462 bp, 7 predicted proteins | sample MGYA00511574_ERZ780095 | MGnify/ENA primary metagenome ERZ780095 (study PRJEB29588, sample SAMEA2153837) | human gut metagenome | biome: human gut; feature: human-associated habitat; material: faeces | place: Denmark | collected 2008/2010 ...
TACAGCAGGAACAACAGTAAAAGAATATACTGATGCAACTGTAGCCAAAGCAGAATTAGATGGAAAGAAAATTAATGGAACAACAGTTATTATTGAATACGAAATAAAAGTAACAAACATAGGTGAAGTTGACGGATATGTAAGAAAAATAGTAGATTACATGCCAAGTGACTTGAAATTTAGTTCTGAATTAAATAAAGATTGGTATCAAACAGGAACAGATCTTTATAATACAAGTTTAGCAAACGAAAAAATAACAGCAGGACAATCAAAATCAGTTAAATTGACATTAACAAAGGCAATGACAGAAAATAATACAGGTTTAATAAATAATACAGCAGAAATTGCAGAAAGTTATAATGAACTAGGAATAGCTGATAGCAAATCAACTCCTGGAAATAGAGTAAATGGAGAAAGTGATTATGGTTCAGCAGATGCAATATTAAGTTTAAAAACAGGTGGAGAAGTTTATATAGCAATTACAATTATAGCTATAATTGCATTAGGAATTCCAACATTTATTATAATAAGAAAAAAATATATAAAAGGTGATAGAAAATAGAAAGGAAAGGAGGTATAAAAATGAGTAAGATAAAAAAATTAGCAGTTTTATGTTTTATGATATTACTAGGAAGTTTTGTTATTACGAATTCAGTAAATGCTGAATCAAAGGATTTTTCATATAATGATTTATGCTATAATGAAACTTTACTTTGTGCACAACACCATCAAAGTATGTATGGATCTACATATAAATTAATTACTGAAATAAATATAACAGGAAATAAATCAACAGGAAATGGTGCAACAGTAGAGAGTTGGCATAATGCTAAATTGGCAGCAATTTTATCAAATAAAAGAGGAACATTAGAAAATTATGGAGGAAGTGATGTTGAAAATTTACCAGTGCAAAATGCAATATGGAATTATTTAGGTACATGGCGTTCAGAAGTTGGATATAAACATGGAATTAAACAGGATTTCGTAAATAATTCAAAAGGTAATTTTAATACATCAATAGAAACAGAAGCAGAAGAGTATGCTAATAATTACAAAAATGGAAATTTGACACAAATAACTGATAAAACAGATAAAAGTAAAATAAAAGTAACACAATATACAGAAGGAAATGAACAATATTTAAGAGTAGGACCATTTAAATATGAATTTCCTGAAAAATTATCAGAAATTAATGTAATAACAGATAAAAATTCAAAAATGGAAATAAAATGTTTTGAAAAACGTATAAATGATAATCAATATTCTAAATATTCTAATATAAATCAAATTAAAAGTGGAAATGAGTTTTATATTAGTGTAAAGATGCCAACAGATGGTACAAGCCAGATAAAGAAAATTACAGTAAAAGGTAAAGCCAATGTAAAACATGTAACTATTAAATTCTGGGAAAGTACAAGTATGAGTCAACAAAACCTATTACAATATAACTATAGTAATGAAGAAATAGATATAAATCAAACTTTTGATTATAATATAAAAATATTAGGAAATTTAAAAGTTATAAAAGTTAACAAAGATAATATAAAAATAAAATTACAAGGTGTAGGATTTTATGTACAAAATAAAGATACTAAAAAATGGGTAAAAGTAGAAAATGACACAGTATCTTATACAGATAAAAAAGAAGATGCAACAGAGTTTATAACAGATAAAAATGGTGAAATTACAATTAAAAATTTAGTTGTAGGTACATATGTAGCTTATGAAACTAAAAACCCAAATTATGGTTATGAAATCATAAAAGAAGGACAAGAAAAGTCAATTACTGTAGATAAAACAGCAGAACTTCAAATTCCAAATAAGCAAAAATACATTAAGCTTTCTGGATATGTATGGGTAGATAAAGTTTTTTCAAAACAAGCTTCTAGAAATGATTTATATAAAGATAATGATTATGATTCAAATGATATATTATTAGATGGAATTACTGTGAGATTAATTGATAAAACAACAGGTAAAGTAGTGAAAGAAGCTAAGACAGCTGATGGAGGAAAATACTTATTTACAGATGTTTTAGTAGATGAACTAGGAAATTATTATATAGAATTTGAATATGATGGATTAACTTATACAAATGTAATACCTCATATTGATAAAGATAATGGTTCAAAAGTTGCTGAAAATAGTAGTGTAAGAGATGAATTTAATAAAGGATTCTCAGTAATAGAAGGAAGTACAGAAAGTAATAAAGGTATTACAAAAGATAGTGCTGGAAATCCAAAATATGATTTAAATTATAACATTGACAAAAATAAACATACATCAACGCTTAACAATACAGGATTATATCCAATAAAAGCTAATACAAATGAAACAGGGTATGTTATAAAAGACCACTTTACTCCAGGACAAGAAGAAATTAAGTATATAAATTTAGGTTTATATGAAAGAGAGCAACCAGACATTGCATTAGTAAAAGATTTATATAATATAAATGTTGCAATAAATGGATATAACCATATATATGAGTATGCAAACAGATTTAATAATCAAGGAGAATATGGAGACGGATTTAATGTAGGAGTTAAATTTGGAAATAAATATGGAAACATGTCATATACAAGAGCGATTTATGAAGCTGATAAAGAATATACAAGTTCAGATAAGAGCAAAGAATTAAAAGTATATGTAACCTATAAAATATCAATGAAAAATGAATCTTCTAATTTACAAGTACAAGTAAATAACATAGTAGATTACTATGATTCAAATTATACATTAATAAAAACAGGAACAGGAATTGACGAAAAAGGAAATGTAACAGGAGATATTTCAAACAGTGGTAGTCAAAGTTATAATGATAAATATCAAAAAGTAATTATTAATACAAATTCAAAGATAGAGCATAATAAATCAGCAGATGTCTATGTACAATTCGAATTAAATAGAGATGCTGTACTTAAAATCTTGAACGATAAAGAAAACTTAGATAATGTTGTAGAAATCAATTCTTATTCTGTATTTGATACAGATGGAAAAGTATATGCAGGAATAGATACGGATTCAAACCCAGGAAATGCAGTACCAGGAGATAAAACAACATATGAGGATGATACAGATTCAGCACCAGGTTTAAAATTAGTAGTTGCAGATAAGGCAAGAGAGATGACAGGTAAGGTATTCTTAGATTCTACTTCAAATGAATTAAAGACAGGAGAAGTAAGACAAGGTGATGGAATGTATACAGACGGAGAAAAGGGAATTAAAGATGTAAAAGTTACACTTAAAGAGAATATAGAAAGCGGAAAAGTATATGAAGCAACAACAGATGAAAATGGTGACTTCTATATTTCAGGGTATATACCAGGTGATTACACATTAACTTATACTTGGGGAGATAAAGAATATACAGTTCAAAATTACAAAGGAACAGTTTATGACAAAAATAGATATGATGCAAATGTTACAAATAAAGAATGGTATAAAACAGATGTAGATACTAGATATACTGATGCAATTGATAATTATAATACAAGGGAAAAAATTGATGATGAAATTGCAGAAGTTACAAATAAAACAGCTACTACAATTGATAAAATGGATTCAACAACACCAACAATGGGAATTAGTGTAGAATACACAACAACAACTACAATAGAACCAACAACTGATAAATTTAAAAGTCCAGACTTTAAGATTGAAAATATAGACTTTGGTATTGTAGAGAGAGCAAGACAAGATTTAGCTTTAAGAAAAAGAGTAAATACATTTAAAGTTACATTAGCAAATGGTCAAGTAATCGCAGATATGACAATAGATGAAAAAGGAAATATTACAGGAGAAAGAAATCATGTAACATATATGGGACCATCAAGTACTACTACACCAAAAAATGGACTTGTTAAATTAGAACTAGACAATGAGTTAATTCAAGGAGCAACAGTTGAAGTAGAATATGAAATAAAAGTAACTAATAATAGTGAATTAGATTATGTATCAGAGGACTTTTATAAATATGGAATTAAATCAGGCAATGAAGTTACTATAACACCAACATCAATTATAGATTACTTAGATAAAAATTGGGGATTTGAAGCTGAGAAAAATAAAGAATGGACTGTAAAGAGCTTAGATGAAATTAAAAACATTGTTGCAAAAGAAGTATACGAGAATGAAGATTCAACTATAGCTGACAAGACAATTCTTTACACAGAAAGTCTAAAAGGACAAAAATTAAAACCTACTGAATCAGCAACAGTAAATTTAAATGTTTCTAAAGTACTATCAAATTCAGATGAGATTTCATTAGACAATGAATCAGAAATTACAGAATTGACAAAGGACGGAGGTTCAAAACTAATTTCAACACCAGGAAATTATATTCCAGGACAAGAAGAAACTAAAGAGTCAGACGAAAGTATAGCAGAAACAGTAATCGTAACACCAAGTACGGGTGCTAATCTAGAATTTATTGTACCAATAATGATAGGAGTAATATCATTAGTAATTTTAGGAGCTGGAGTAGTAATAATAAAAAAGAAGACTTTATAATATAAAACCAAAAAGGATTAAATCTGAATAGATTTAATCCTTTTTTCTTTACGCAAATAACTAATTGGAGAGTTTTTTGTAATATAAAAGAGAAATTTGTAATTAAATTGTAAATAAAATTTAAAGAAAGTGTATTAAAACAAGGCTAAATGACTGTCCCTAAAGGTATTACAGATGGAAAATGTAATATTTGGTTAAGCAGGAAAAAACTTATATTGATTTTGAAAACGAAAATAAGTACTATATATAGTAAGGAAAAGTATAAATATTTTAAATATATAAGTCCATTTTTAGATGTATTTAAAGGGGCAGAGGAGGAGCTAGATGAAAAATAAGATTTATCAGAAAATAGTGTTATGTACAACTTTATTAGCAGTAGTTTGTTTAAGCATACTGTTTTTTATGCAATTCATAAGAAATGTTAGTGTTGGTGCAGATAACTCTAGAATGAAATTAGAAGTTAATTTAGATAAATATATTAACTATAATATATCAGATCAAGATAAAGGAACTTTAATACAATACGATGTAAAAGTGGAAAATAACGAAGAAGAGTTAAGAGAATACATTCCAACTAGAGAAAGTGAATTGAATATTGGACTTAATCAAATTGATGGAAAATATCCATATGATGTTAAGGTGGTTGCAAAAAGTACAGAAGCTACAAATGGAAAAACAGAAGAGATACAAGAAAACTATCAATACGATAACACAACAGGAACAGTTGTAATTAAAGCTAGCAATCAAAATGAAAATGGAGAGCCAATTAGTAGTTCAGAACCTAGCAAAGATGCTAAAGATGAGTATTTAGTAATTTGTTATTATGATACATATATTGAACAACCGATTGAAAGAGAATTAGACATTAAAATTTCAGTAAAAGCATCATTATTTGAAGATGATAGATTGGCAAGTGCAGAAGATGAGCTTACAGGTAAAGTTAAAGAAAATATTGGAGAATTAACTAATATATCATATAATACACCGGATATAGCTAATGGATATATAAAATCAAATATAATTAATGGAACAAATTATGATACAGTATATACAGAAAAACAAAGTGTATTAATTAGTAAAAAGGAATCACAAGAAAAAATAAAAATATTAGAAAATAATAATTTTGTAAAAGCAAATAACAATAATAGTGAAACAGAAATTGATGTAGAAAATAAGGGAGATTTAGTTTATAAAAGTACAAAAATAAGAAAAAGCGATGTAACAAGAGTTTTGGGATTAGATGGAGAAATTAGTATATTAGATAATAATCAAAATTTAATTGCAACAATTAATAAAGATACAGAATTTGAACAAGATGGAACTGTTACAATTAACTATGAAAATGAACCACAAGCTATAATAATAAAAACAAGTAATATTCAAAATGAGGGTATTTTAAATATTGAAAATACAAAAGTAATTAAGAGTAGCATGTTAGAGATTAATAATTCTAAAATAAAGACAGTAGGAAGTTTAATAGGGGTAAGAAGTGAGACAATAAATGAAACTGAGCAAGAAATAGAAGTATATAGTAAAGAATATGAAAACAAGATTGATATAAAAGATTCAAAAACAAATGTAACATTAGAAGTAAATAATGATCAATGGACAAATAAGCAACAAAATGAAATCACATTTGATGTATATACAAATGCAAATACTATAAATGATAATATGTTAAAAAATCCAAAAATAAAAATAGAGCTTCCAAGTCAAGTTGAAAAGGTTATATTAGGAAATAGTTCTGTTGTTTATGCAAATGGATTAGAATTGCAAGATCCATATTTGGAAACAAATAAAAATGGAAATATAGTGATTGTAGCTAATTTAATAGGAGAGCAAACTAGTTACAATGATAATTCATTGGGGTTAATAACAGATGTAAAAATATCTGCTACAGTAATATTGAAAAAGGATATTGAGGGAGCAATAGAAAATGTAAATTTAATATATGCAAACCAATATACTTTAGATGGAAGCACACAAGTTGAAGAAAAAAGTAAACAAATAAAAATAGAAAATTATAAAGAAGAAGTATCAAACCAAAGTGAACAAATTATAGCTTCTAATGTTGGAGATACATTGAATACTACATCAGAAAATGTGGATGGATTGAAAGTAGAAGTTGTACCAGTAAGAGGTGATACAACTTTAAAAGATGGAGATACTGTTTATGAAGGAGAGTTTATTAAATATAATATTAAAGTGACAAATACTTCTGATAAACAGATTGATAATGTTAAGGTTGTTGGAACTATTCCAGAAGGTACTGTTTATGGTGAATTGGAAGCGGAATATGAAAATGCTTTTGGAAAATATGAATATAGTTTTGATGAAAATATAAAAGAAAAAACAATACAAATTGGTTCATTGGGAGCGGGAGAAATTAGTACGAACTTCTATGAAGTGAAAATAAATGACTTAGGTGATGGAGAAGAAGAAAAAGAAATTCTAAGTAATATAAAAGTTTATGTAGGAGATGCTGAAATAACGAATTATCAAATTAAAAATATAGTAAAATCAGCGGATGTACAAGTATTTTTAGCTGCAAGAAAAAATATCACAGAAGGAATGTGGACATATGTTCTTAAAGTTAAAAGTAATATTGAAGAAGTAGCAGATTTAAAATTGCAATTACCAAAAGAATTTGTATTAAGAGGAATAACTAACGCCGATAGTTATGGTGATGAGAATTCTAAAGTATATGAAATGCAAGTTTCAGATGACAATCTAATAACTACAAAAATAAATTTAACTACAAAAGAAAAAGAGTATATAATTGTTGGAAATATAGATAGTTTAAAAGCAGAAAATCAAACGGAAGAGTCTAAATTATACTTAAATGCTATTGCTAAAGTTTTTGTAAATAATGCAGTATATTCATCTAATGAAAATAGAATAGAATACAATTATGAAAATGTATCAGTATCTATGACGTCTGATAATGAAGGAGAAGAAATTAAATATGAAGATGAAATAGAATATAAGATTGAGGTAAAGAGCATAGGCCAAAAAGATAGCTATAGTGAGGATAACAATGTAACAACAGTAAATTTGAAAGATTACTTACCAGAAGATGTTATTCCTGTTAGTGTTACTTATCAAAATTGGGAAATAGATAATATTACTGAAAATGAAGAGGCAGAGACATATACAATAAATGATGGATATAAAAAAGTTGAAAGAACAAAAGAGATAAATGGAAGAACAACTGATGAAAAAGGAAATCAATTGCCTGATATTGATATAGATTTGTTTATACCTTTTTATGAAAGTTCAACTGTGATAATAAAATGTAAAGCAGGATTGGTAGAAGAAAAAACTAAAATTGAAAATAATGCTACTGTCTCTGGGGATTATATTCTTTCTAAAACGACCAATACCATTACGCATACGATTCTTCCATATGATTATGAAGATAATCAAGATCCAGATAATCCAGATAATCCAGATAATCCAGATGGCCCGGATAGTCCAGACAAGCCAGATGATAAAAATGAGAAATATAGTATATCAGGGATAGCTTGGTTGGATGAGAATGAAGATGGTAAAAGGCAAACAAATGAAAAGCTTTTAGATGGTATAACAGTAATGTTAGTAAATACTGATAATTCAAGTGCAATAAAAGCAAAACAAGTAACAGATGCTAATGGAAGTTATAAATTTTCAGAATTAGAAAAAGGAAAATATATTATAATCTTTAATTATGATACAGATACTTATTCAGTAACAGAATATCAGAAGAGTGGGGTATCAAGCAGCTTAAATTCAGATGCTACCACAAAAGAAATAACATTATTAGGAACACAGACTAAAGCAGGAGTAACTGATATTATAGATTTAGGTGCTTCCATTCAAAATATAGATATTGGTTTAATAAAGAATAAGATTTGTGACTTAAAATTAGATAAATATATTTCTAAAGTAACAGTAAAAACGAACAGTGGAACAAAAGAACAGTCGTATAACAATACACAGCTTGCAAAAGTAGAGATTAAGTCAAAAGAAATCCAAGGAGCAATTATTGTTGTTGAATATAAAATAGTAATAACAAATGAAGGAGAAATACCAACAAGTGTAAATAAAGTAATTGATTATTTGCCAGATGGTTTAGAGTTTTCATCTGAGTTAAATAAGAGTTGGACAACGACAAAAAGTGGAGAATTTACAAATACAAGTTTTTCAAATCAAAAAATTGATCCAGGTAAGAGTATAGAATTGACGTTAGTAGCTACAAAGACAATGACATCTAATTCTACGGGTACGTTTACTAATATTGCAGAAATAGGACAAATGAGTAATTCAGATGATATAAAAGATATAGATTCAACACCAGGAAATAAAGTAGAATCAGAAGATGATTATTCAAAAGCAGATTTAATTATTTCTATTAGTACAGGTGCGGTACTATATATATCTATTATATTAGGAATAATTTTAATTATTGCTATCGTTGTTTATTTAAATGTGAAATACGGAATTAAAAGAATAACTAAAATTTCAATGTTTGTGATGATAACTGTATTGACTATATTTATTAATGTACAAGATACATTTGCAGCAAATTATAAACCGTGGAGCAGTCTTCCTGAAAGTGCTAGTTGGAAGGAAACTGGAGTACATACCGTAAATGGAAATGGATATTCAGCGTTCACGGCTAGTGGATATGGTATTACCGGATATTGTGCAATGGAGACATTTAATAGTGCTACAGGAGATGGATTAAAAAGGCATTTAGATGGAAATGGAAGATATAATACTATAACATATGATACAGAAGATGCAAAAAGTGATGAAGATATTTTTTTGAAAAAAGTAAATAATGATGAAGATGTGTATGTTGTTAATGATGGTAATAAGCTTAAGATAGGACCATTTAAAATTAAAGGAAATGCTACAAGTTATAAATATACAATAACAGGAAAAGATGAAACAGGAAAAAATAAAACAAACTATAATCCAGAAGTTACTGATGAAACGACTAATAATGGAGTGACGACATTTTACTTGAAGATAAACTATACAGAAGATAGTATAAGTAATGTAAGAGTAACAGGTTATAAAACAGTAACGACAATAAGTAAGAAGTATTATAAAGCTGCATTTGCTTATTACATTCCATATTCTGATGCAGGGACGGGTACTACAACTTGGAGATGTGAAATGGGACACACACATACAAATTGGCCAATTACGTCAGGCTATTATAATTATCCTTATCAAGATGTATTGACATATAATAGATATAAATGGACAGAAGGTGGTGAAAAAAAGTCTACAGATAAATCACATTATGTATCTTGGACAATTAAAAATGGTGATCTTGAAATAATAAAACAAGACAAAAATGACTCAAATGTTAAACTTAAAGATGTAGAAGTAAGAGTACAATGTGATGCAGTAAATTATGATAAAACTTTTAAAACAGGAGAAGACGGAAAGATAATGTTAAAAAATTTAAAACAGGGAACATATACAATCACAGAATTGTCAAATCCACATTATGGTTATACCGTTATGGCTACTGGTAGTGTAAAAGTAAAAGGTGGAATGAAAAATACATGTACTTTGGGAAACCAGAAACAAACAGGAAACCTTAAAATAATAAAACAAGATGCAGATTCTGAAAAAAATTTAGAGGGAGTAAGTTTTAAAATAAAGAAAAAAGACGAAAACAAATACATACAGGTTAAAACAGGTGATGGTTGGAAAAAAGATATTACAGGAATAGTACATGTAGATGATATGCAAACTGTAGATACAGAAAACGAAGCAACAATATTTACGACTAACAGTGATGGAATTATAGAAGTACGAAACATTTTAAAAGGAACATATTACGTAGAAGAAGTTTCAGTTGGAGATATATATTTTGGATATGAAGTAGATGATGATTATATAACTTGGAGTTACACATCAACGGCGAATAAGGATAATACCGGAAGTGGAAAAGGTCATATTGCTACTGTAGAAGTGGTTGCTAGAGCATCTTATAATACAACAGAACCGCCTAGAGAGGAAAATAGAAATGAAATATTAGTATTTAAAAATAAAAGAAAATATATAAAATTGAGTGGATATGCTTGGGAAGACAAAAGAGTTGGTGGTAAAGACAATAAGGCAGGAAATGAAAAATGTGATGTAGAAGAAAATACAGAAAGTAATAAAGAAGAGGATAAAAGATTAGCAAATGTACTAGTTAAGTTATATAGTTGGGAAGGAAAACTTCTTGGTCAGACTATTACAGACGAAAAAGGTAATTATGTATTTGGAACAAAGTCGATGGCTGATATAAATGGAGATGGTATAATATCTATAGTGGATGTAACTGAAATTACGCGAGTTATAAGTTCGGGAGAAACAAATAAATATACCAATGGATTAATGGATATTAATAATGATGGAAAGATTGACAAAGCTGATATAGAAAAACTTCAAAATATCATATCTTTAAATGAAGAATTGATAGATGTAAAAATAGAAGATATATATAATTCAGAGACAAAAAAAGCTGGGTATATAGAGTTTACATATAATGGATTAAATTATGAGACTGTTAGTGTTAACGTGAAAGAAGAAAATACAAACAAAGTAGCTGAAATAAGTTCAAATTCTCAAAATCTAGTTGATAAGTCTATTGATGGAACATATTTAGATAATAGAACAAGTTTCAATAAAAGTTGGGCTGTAATAGAAAATAATAAAAAAATAGACAGTGATGGCAATGTTGATACGTTAGATTATAATCATAATAATTATGCAAGCAGTTTATCATATCCAGGTGGAATTACTGGTTATAATGAACAGAAATATCCTATTATTGTAAAAGATAATACTAACAATAATATTTTTAATATAACTGCAAGAACAGAAACAAATGTAGATGAAAATTCGGCATCTAAAAAATTCTTTGGACAAAATAAAACAATTGAAGAAATTTGCAAAGAAGGAAAAGATACAATTAAAAATATTAATTTGGGAGTAAAAGAAAGAGCACAACCAGACTTAGCACTTATAAAAAATATATATAGTGCAAAAGTTACAGTGAATGGATATGAGCATACATATAATTATGAAGATAGATTTAATAAAAATACAGGGGAAAACAAAAAAATAGACGAATTTAATCCTGAAAATAATGAGGAAAAAACTGAAACAAATGTTAGAGTTAAATTTAATCAAAAATATGGGGAAAAATCATTTACAAGAGCAATTTACCCATCAGACGTAAAAGAAACACAAGATAAAGATTTTTCAGTAAAAGTAGTGTATAAAATAACGCTAAAAAATGAATCAGGAGTATTATATTCTAAGATAAATAGTTTAGTAGATTATTTTGACGCACGATATACAATAGAAGAAAAAGGCTCAATTGGCACAGGTTATGAAAATGGTGAGATTAAGGATGAAATTAATTACAAATTAGATAAATCTTATCAAGATGCTAAATATAGAAAGTTGATTATAGATTGCAATACAAAAATAAACCCAAACGAAAGCAATAGAAACATTTATGTAGAGTATACATTAACAAGAGATAGTGTAAAAGATATTTTATTTGATGAAAATTGGGACGAAAAAACAAATATAGAAGGACTAGAAAATATTGTTGAAATTAATTCATATTCAACATATAGTGATAAAGATTTTACAAAGAGTTATGCAGGAATAGATAGCGATTCTAATCCAGGTAGTACAATTCCAGGAAATAAAGATACATATGAAGATGATACGGATTATGCACCAGGATTAATACTAGAAGTTGCAAATTCAAGAGAGATAACAGGTACAGTATTTGAGGATAATGCAGTAGATCCAACAGAAGGAGGAACAAATAGAGAAAGATTAGGAAATGGAAAATTTGATGATGGAGAAAAAACGATATCTGGAGTGCAAGTAGGTTTATATAAAGAAGCTGATTTTGAAAATGGAGAGAAATTAAGATCAGGAGTTCAACCTGTTGGAACGACTACTTATGAAGGAGATAATAAGGATTCAACAGGAAAAGATGGAACATTTACGATAAAAGACTTTGTACCAGGAGAATATAGAATTGTATACACCTGGGGAGATGATAAGTATACAGTAGAGGATTACAAATCTACAATTTGGACATCTGCTAATAAAGATGAGAAAGAAAAAAATAAAAAAACTTGGTATAGGGTAAATACAAATACAAGATATTCAGATGCAAAAGACAATTATGCTACAAGATTAAAAATTGATGGCGGAGACACAAGTATAGATAAAAAGGACTCAATGGACTCAATGACAAATTCTATGACATTTGGAGTTGAATTAAAAGATGATATCTATAATAGAGAGACCAGTGGAATTGATAAAGTTACATTCAGCATAGAAAATATAGATTTTGGTGTTATAGAGAGACCAAGACAATCAATAGATGTAACTAAGAGAGCAAAATCAATGAAAATGACATTGGCTAATGGACAAGTAATTGCAGATGCAAAAATAGTAGAAAAAGATGGAAAATTACAACTAGAACAACAAGTAAAAGGTGTAATATATACAGAGCCTTCAGATAAAAATAACCCTAAAAATGGACAAATAAAAGCAGAAATTGATAATGAATTAATTCAAGGCTCGAAAGTAGAAATAGAATATGAAATTAAGGTACAAAATAATAGTGAAATAGATTATGATTCAGAGAAATATTACTGCTATGGAGAAAAGGACGTAGAAATTGTTAAAATTAAGGCTAGTGGAGTTTATGATTATTTAGATAATACAATGATTGCAAATGATGAAAATACAGAGTGGGAGACAATAAAAGATTATAATGAAAAAGTTAGCAAACCAACTGTAATAGAAGAGTACTTGCATAAATACCAATCATCTTCAACAGATGCTTCTGGAAATACAGAAATAAGAATAGGGTATGAAAAATTTGAAGAGCAATATAGTGAAGCGATAGGAAATTGGAGAATAGAAAATATTATAACAGCAAGAAAAAAGAGATTAGCAGATAAAACAATTCTACATAATGCTAATCTTGAGGGAGAAATAGCACCAGGTGAATTTAATATGGCAAGCTTAACGGCTTCCAAGATTTTAACAAATACAGATGAAATTGAATTAAATAATGATGTAGAAATAACTGAAGTAACTAGAACTGCAAAAACGGGAAGAAAAGTAACACCAAAATATACATCTTTATATGATAGAGGCGAAACTGTAACAATTACAACACCTACAGGAGAAAACAAAAACTATATTTTAATTACAATAGTTGCAATATCATTCTTTGTAATATTAGGCACAGGTATAGTATTTATCAAAAAGAAAATTCTAAAATAATACATGATAAGATATCAGGACTGGAAATTCCAGTCCTTTTAAAATTAAAATTAAAATTTATATTGCAATTTTCGACAATATATAATAAAATAAAAATCAAATATTAAAACAATATAAAAAAAATACTAAATATAAATAAAAAAATGTAAAAAACTTTTTCGGTACAGGCTACCAAAAAAGACAAAAACCACAAAGGACAAGTAGTAAAATATATTTAATTTAAAAAAAGTTAAATAATAACTTAAAAAAGAAGAGGTGGTAAGGATGTTTCAAAATATAAATGAAAATACAATAGATTTAGATAGCAAAAATGAAAACAAAAAAAGTACAAACAAACTAAATATATTTTCAAATGTATTTACAAAAGACAATATCGTACTTTACATAGTTTCATTTATGCTATCTTTTGTTGGACTAAATGATGAATTTTCAATTTTTAGTATAAGTATGTTAGGTGCATGTTTTGCATCTTCTATTCCAGCATTAGGAATAGTTTTAGCATCTTTAATAGGAAATTTTATTAAATTTGGTGTAGGCGGAGTACTTGGCTATTTTTTAACAGCTTTAGTTATGCTAATAAGTTTGTTTATTATCAAACCTCGTTATAATGAGCAAGAAAGAAACGAAAAAATAAAAGTAGGAAAAAATGTTTTTATATCTGTATTAGTGATCCAAGCTGTTAAATGTGTAATGTCTGGATTTACTATTTATGATATATTATCTACAATTACATTAGCAATGATAGCACTAGTATTTTATAAGATTTTTGTAAACTCAACAGTTGTAATACAAGAATTCTATTTAAAGAGGGCATTTTCGATTGAAGAAGTAATAGGTGCAAGTCTTTTACTTGCTATTGCAGTAGGAGGCTTTGGAGATTTAAGTATAGCTGGATTTGGAATTAGAAATATATTAAGCATATTAATTGTTATGATTTTAGGTTGGAAAAATGGAATTTTAATAGGTACTACATCAGGAGTAACAATAGGAGTAACATTAGGTGTTATATCTGGAACAGAACCAATAATGATAGCAGCATATGCAATATCTGGAATGTTAGCAGGAATTTTAAATAAGTTTGGTAAAATAGGAGTTGTTATAGGTTTTACATTAGGAAATGTACTTTTAGCATATGTATCAAATGGCTATACAGTAGAATTAATACATTTTAAAGAAATTTTAATAGCATCATTAGGATTATTATTAATTCCAAAAACATTAAAAATTGATATAGAAGAATTTATAGGAACTAATAAATTTTTACCAGGTGCTCCAGGTAGAGCATTAAATAAAAGCAAAGAAATGGCTCAAAGTTTAAATAATGTTTCAGAAGCAATACAAGAGATGGCAACAACATATAGAAATACAGAACAAGTAAATTATGGAGAAGGAAATAATAAAATTGGAAATAAGCAAATTTTCTTATCTGAATTATTAAATAATCTAGAACCATATAAAGAAAACATGTTATATGAAGATATAGCAGATACAGAAGGTGAAATTGTTAGTGAAATATTTGACTTTTTGTTGGATAAACAAGAAATTACAACACAAGATTTGTTAAAAATATTTGCTGATTGTAACAGCTATGTAGTAGGATTTGAAGATAAAAATATTAGTAAGTATTTAGAAGAAAATATTTCACAGATGGTAAGAGTTATTAATGTATCATATAAAATAAGTAAATCTAATTTTATATGGAGAAAAAAAGTAGAAGAAAATCAAAAAAATATTGGAAGGCAGCTAAACGGAGTATCAAAGGCAATTCAAAGTATGGCAAAAGACTTAGAGAAAGATTTAGAAGTAGAAGAAAAATATGAAAATCAAAAAACGGAAATTATAGAGTTGTTAAGACAAAAAGAAATAGAAGTTCAAGATTTAGTTATAAAAAAAGATAATCGTTTTTTAATTGAAATATATTTAGACGAAATATTGGAAACAGCAAAAATAGAAGTAATAGAAGATATATTGACAAAAGTACTAAAAGAAAAGATAGTATTAAATGATGAAGCTAGTGTAGGAAAAAGATTAAACTTTTTATCAGAAGACAAATATATTATGGCAATTGGTAAAGCAGAAACTACTAAAAGTAAAAGCGAAACTTCAGGAGATAGCAATTTAAGTATTAGGCTAAAAGATGGAAAATATTTAGTGGCAATAAGTGATGGAATGGGAAGTGGAAAAGAGGCTAAAAATAGTAGTTTACATGCATTAAGATTATTAGAAAACCTACTTTTATCTGGATTTGATAAAAAGATATCATTAGATTTAATAAATACAGCATTGTTAAATCAAAATAACGAAATATTTGCAACATTAGATATAGCGATTGTAGATTTATATAAAGGAAATATAGAATTTATAAAAAGTGGAGCTTGTCCAACTTATATAAAAAATAAGAAAAGAGTTCAAATGATAAAATCAACATCTTTGCCAACAGGAATTATAGAAGAAACAACAATTCAGACTTTTGACAAAGATATAGAAGCAGGAGATATTATGCTTATGTGTTCAGATGGAATCTTAGATTCTAATATTGAATATAAAAATAAAGAGTTGTGGATTAAATATATGTTAGAGGATGTTGAAACTAGTAATACTCAGAAAATAGCAGATTTAATTTTAAATGAAGCTATAGATAATAATTATGGTGTGGCAAAGGATGATATGAGTATTATTGTTTGTAAATTTAGAAAAAAAGAAGAATAAGATTTTAGAATTAAATATTTTAAATCAACACAGAGGAAGGATTTTTTTATGCGAATCCTTCCTCATTTTTTATAAATTTTCGCACGCAAACAAATTTGCTGAAAAAATGCTCAAACTTAGAGAAAAATGGATTGACTAATTATAAAGGATGATATAAAATAAATGTGAAACTACAAAAAAATACAAAATATAATAGAAAATTCAAATAAATATTTTATATAAAAGGGGGCTAAAATAAAATGAGCAGAGGAAGTAGAGGTAGAAGGTACGAAGAGCCAAAATTAAATATGAAAAAGGTATTTGCCGTTATATTAGCAATTATTGTTATTATTATGGTTATTTTTATTATAAAAGGAGTATTAACTAAAAATAAAGAACAAGGGAAAATTGCTAGTAAAGATTATTTTGCAGCATTTAAAGATAATAAATGGGGTGTTATTGATGAGACAGGAAGTGTAATAATAGATCCATCTTATTCAGAAATGATTATTGTACCAAATAGCAAAAACGATGTGTTTTTATGTACATATGATGTAGATTATACTACAGGAACTTACAAAACAAAGGCATTAAATAGCAAAAATGAGGAAATCTTTAAAGATTATGACAAAATAGAAGCAATTCAAAATAAAGATGAAAAAGATAATTTATGGTATGAAGATGATGTTTTAAAAGTAGAGAAAAATGGTAAGTACGGAATAATAGATTTATCAGGCAAAGAATTACTATCATGTGAATATGACCAAATTAGTGCATTATCAGGAATAAAAAATGCGTTAAAGATTTTAAAAGATGGAAAATATGGAATAGTAGATGATGAAGGAAAAGTTATTTTAAAAACAGAATATGCAGATATTACTAATCTAGGAAAAGATAATAAATCAGGATATATTGTAAAAAACACAGAAGGAAAATATGGAATAGTTGATTTCTCAGGAAATATTATTTTAGATATGAAATATGACGAAATTGCTAAGGTATATGGAAATGATTATTATGTTGTAAAAAAATCAGGAAAACAAATATTAGTAAAAAAAGATGGAACAGAAATATTAACAACTGGATTTGATGAAATAACAGAAATTTTGAAAAATATAGATAATGGAATTATATATAAAAAAGATAATAAATATGGTGTAATGAAAACAACAGGAGAAGTAACTATAGAAGCAAGTTATGAATATTTGAGTGAAGCAAAGTCTGGAGTATTTATAGCTAAGAAAGACGGAAAATACGGAGTTATTGATTTACAAAAAGATATTAAAGTAGAACTTAAATATAATTCTATATATTATAATGAAAAAGCAGATATATATATTGCAGAAGATGCAGAATTTAATAATGATATAATTGACAATACATATACTGTAAAATTGACAGGAATATTACTTGATATTGATACTGAAAAAGGGTATATAGAAATAAGACAAGATGAAGAACATAAATACTATAATTTTAAATTTGAAGCAAAAAATGAATCAGATATATTTAATTCTCATACTTTATTTATAAGTAAGAAAAACGGAAAATATGGATTTGTTGATAAAGATGGAAAAGTTATAGTAGATTATATATATGATGATGCTACACAACAAAATACATATGGATATGTAGCAGTAAAAAAAGACGGAAAATGGGGAGCAATTGATCAAAAAGGTAATGTTGTTCAAGAACCAACATACGAATTAGAAGATTATTTAAAAGTTGACTTTATAGGAAGATGGCATTTAGGAAAAGATATTAATATGAATTATTATAATCAATTATAATTATTGTTGACTAAAAAATAATATCATTTTAAATGAAAATAAGGTGGTAAAATGGAACTAAAGATAAATTATCAATATACATATTTTGTACATCCATTTATTATAAAAGATGGAAAGTATCACAAATATTTATTAAAAATGTTAAAAGATAAGGATTTTAAATTAAAGGTATTTCAAAAGGAAAAAGATTATACTATGTATAAATATTTCTTGCCTAATACAAAAGAATTACTATTTTCTAGTTTTAGTTTTGGAAGTAGTGAGTTGAAAAGGTTGGAAGAATTACCAATAGAAACAAGAGCCGCTATTCTTAGTAAATATTCTTGTAATATTTTCGAATATACATTAAAAAAAGATATACAAGGAAAAGTAGATGATAGAAAAGGAATTTTCTTTACAATTCAGAAAGTAGAAGTTATATGCTTTAGTACAGGAATATGCTTTTTAGTGATTAAAACAAATATTGATGAAGATTCTAAATTTGCAGATTTATTAAATTTTAATTATAAATTTAGAGATATAAATCAAGATATTTCTGCTTTAGATACATATGATAACATTCGTTTACAAACAGGAGATTTTGATGAAGTAGAAACATTTAAAGAATTTATTAGAAGTATTACAGGTTCTAATATAGGAGCTATTAAACTAGATATTGATACAGAAAGATTTTTGACATATTCATATGTATGTATTGATCAAGAAGCATGGAACAGTACAAATGAATTTGATAAAATAAAACACAATTTTATAAAGTATGCTAATATATTACCAGCAGATAATAGCAGAAATTATGAAATGGAAAAAGAAAAAATAAAAATACTTTCAAAATGGGAATATGCAAAAGTAGGCTTAACTAAGTTAGGGTGTACATTATTTTCTTCAAGCAGTGATATGAATAATTATACAATTCTTCCAGATGAATATGAAAATCAATACTTTTATACATACATATTGAATTTATATAAAAAAATATATCTAAAAAAATTGCAGTTGAAGTTTAAAAATCCAAAACTAGTAAAAAAAGCAAGAAAAGAATTTATAGATTTTACTAAAAAAATATGGATTCAAGAAATAACAGAAGATGAAATTGGAACAGTATTAAATCACAGAATGCAAGAAACATTTGAGTTAGAAAAGCTATATGGAGAAGTGAAAAATAAATATGATGTTTTATATAAAGACTTAAATATAGAAAAAAATAAAACAGTAACAATACTAATTGCGGTAATATTAGTGGCATCATTGCTATTTAACATACTAAACTTTATAACATTAATGAAACAATGAGGGATAAAAATGAAAGTTACATGTGGTACAGATATTATTAAGATAGAAAGAATTAAAGAAAGTATAGAAAATCTTGGAGCAAAGTTTTTAGAAAGAGTATATACAAAAAAAGAAATTGAATATTGTGAAGAAAAAAAGTCACAGAAATATCAGCACTATGCTGCTAGGTTTGCTGCAAAAGAAGCTGCATTTAAAGCTATTTCATGGAAAATAAAAGATAAATATGAAGTTTGTTGGAAGGACTTTGAAGTTGTAAATGACAAACAAGGAAGACCAAAATTAAATATTATAGGAATTGACTTAAAAGATATTGAAAATATAGATTTGAGTATATCACATTGTAAGGAATATGCGGTAGCAAATGTGACAGTTTTAGGAAGGTAGTTTTATATGAAATTTTTTGATAGTCATGCACATTTAGATGATGAAAAATTTAATGATGATAGAGAAGAAATAATTGAAAAGATACATAATGATGAAATAGAAAATTTTGTATCTGCTGGATATAGCTTAGAGGGTTCACAAAAAGCAGTAGAATTGTCTAAAAAATATGAATTTATTTATGCTACTTGTGGTATTTCTCCAAATGATATTCCACAAACAGAAGATGAATTGTGGAAAGATTTAGCTGAAATATCTAATTTGGTGAAGAAAAATAATAAAGTAGTTGCAATTGGTGAAATAGGATTAGATTATTATTGGAATAAAGAAAACAAAGGATTACAAAAAATAGCATTTATAGAGCAAATAAAAATGGCTAATGAATTACAGCTTCCAATAGTAATACATACAAGAGAAGCAGTTATGGATACTTTAGAAATTTTGAAGGATAATAAAGTACAAAAGAAAGGAATATTTCATTGTTGTCCATTAAATCGTGAATTAGTAAAAGAGGGATTAAAGTTAGGATTCTATATATCTTTTGCTGGTCCAATTACTTTTAAAAATTCTAAAAATGCAAATGAAATTATAGAGATGGTACCAATGGACAAAGTTTTAATTGAAACAGATAGCCCATACTTGTCGCCAGAACCTTTGAGGGGAAGACGAAATGATCCAAGAAATGTAAAATATATGGCAAAAAAAATAGCTGAGGTTAAGAAGATAACTTTGGAAGAGGTAGCTAGTGTCACATATAAGAATGCAAAAGATGTATTTAATATAAAAAAATAAAACACTAAAGAGCTCATTTAAGAGCTCTTTAGTGTTTTTTCGGCTATTTAGTTATTGTTTCCAAAATCAACTTTTACATTTCTTCTAGCTTCATCACTTTCAGCTTTGAATAAATCACGAGCTTTAAAATTAAACATTCCAGCAATGATATTAGAAGGGAATACTTGTAACTTTGTATTATACATTGTTACAGTATCATTATAGAATTGTCTAGAAAAAGAAATTTTATTTTCTGTATTTCTTAATTCTTCTGATAATTCTGAAAAATTTTGATTAGCCTTTAATTCAGGATAGTTTTCTGAAACAGCCATAATTGTTTTCAAAGTTGTAGATAATTGGTTGTCTAGCTCAGCTTTTTCAGAAACACTATTAGCATTTGCCCATGAAGTTCTAAGACTAGCTATCTTTTCAAAAGTTTCTTTTTCATGAGTCATATAACCTTTTACTGTTTCTACAAAGTTAGGTATTAAATCGAACCTTCTTTGTAATTGTACATCTATTTGACTCCAAGCATTATCAACTTTTATTTTAGATTGAACTAAACTATTGTACATTCCAATAACTGCAATTATTAGAACTACAACGATTCCTAATATAATCCAAATAGTCATTATTATTCCTCCTCTTTTAATAATATATAACGATATAATAACATATTACTTGAATTTATACAATAAAAAATACAAGTTGA
>ERZ780095.219-NODE-219-length-21212-cov-6.5143_pt1 | contig 21212 bp, 31 predicted proteins | sample MGYA00511574_ERZ780095 | MGnify/ENA primary metagenome ERZ780095 (study PRJEB29588, sample SAMEA2153837) | human gut metagenome | biome: human gut; feature: human-associated habitat; material: faeces | place: Denmark | collected 2008/2010 ...
TCGTATTTTTGTACCTTACTACTAAATTATACTATCAATTTATTAAAAAAACTAGTACCATATTTCGTGAAATAATCATTAAATTTTCCTATATAAGATTTAAGAAAATACGAACAAGATAATACCTTGATTTGTAAAAGTTTTATATATTTATTATTTTTCTAAAAAAAATCTAAGAATAAATCTTAGAATTTTTGTTTTTTACTAAGCCAATTTTTACCATCAATAATTCTTGCAACAAGCATACTACTTGCACTATCACCGACTACATTTAAAAGTGTTGCTGGAGCATCTATTATTGTGGCTATTATTGTTAGTATCGGAAGACTTGCTATAGGAAAGCCCATTAAACTAATAATAAGCATTTCTGAAATAGTTCCTCCACCAATAGGTACTGCTGTAATTAAAATTGTTGCTAATATACTTACTCCAAGAACTTTAAAAGTGCTAACATCCATGCCAAATAAATATACTAAGAACATTATTTTAAATACACTACCTATTATTGAACCATCTTTATGAAACGATGTACCAAGAGGAATTATAGTATCTGCTATATCATCAGAAACACCAATATTTTTTGCAGCTTTTGTATTAACGGGAATTGATGCTGCTGAAGAACATGTTGCAAGAGCTGTAGCCGATGGAACCATTATATTTTGCCAATATAGTTTTAATCCTTTTTTACCACCAGAAATAAAGGCATATAAACTATAAATAACAAAATAAACAAATGCACATGATACTGTATAAATAATAAGCATTTTTAAATAACTTGTAGCAACACCTGCGCCAAACTCGCCTACAAAAGAGGCAAAGTAAGCCCCTATTCCAATTGGAGCATAATACATAATAATTTTAATAAGCATTTGAAGTACATCATTAAAGCTTTCTAATACCTCAAGAGCTTTTTTACCTTTATCTTTTGCAAAATGAATAGCAAGACCAGTTAAAATAGATATAACAATTAAAGCAATAATATTATCTTTAGAAATTATTTTTACAAAATCATCAGTTGAAATTGCATTAACTGTTCTTGTTAAAATATCAAGTTTTTCATCATTATCAGTAATTGAATAATCAAAAGATTCTTTTATTTTAATACTATCTTTTTTATTAACTAAAGTTATTTTAGTCGAAGCAATACCAATTAAAACACTTATAAGTGATGTTAAAACAAATATTCCAATAATAGTAATTAATATTTTACCAAGTCTTTTTGGTTCTTTCATTTTACCAATAGAGGTACTTAAAGTTAAAAATATTAAAGGTACTATAATAGTAAGTAATAAATTAATAAATAAAGTCCCAAAAGGTTTTAATATAGTGGCTTTCTCTTTAAAGATAACTCCAATCAAAGTTCCCACAATAACAGAAATAAACATAATTATTGTAGATTTGTAATTTTTAAATATTTTTTTCATTTTTTACTTCCTTTCTATTAAAATTATATTTTAAATTTATAAAAAAAAGAATATTTTGAAATCCACATAAATCCACGATATAATAAATATAGGTGTTATATGAAAAAAAAATTTATTAAAATGAATGATGGTAAAAATTATTTATCTTTAGGTAATATTATAAATATAATAAAAAAACATTCTAAAGTTGAGGCCTCAGGTATTCAAAAAGAAGTATTTTGTGGGGTATTTAATATAAATGATATTAAAACTACTACAGTAAATAATTATTTAATTGGATATAGACCTATAGGAATAGAATATAAAAAAATATATTTAGATTTAAAAGAAGAATATCTTAATAATAAAGAAATTTTTATACCAATATTTGCTAATATAATCTCTATTTTAGAGGAAAGAATAATTAAGTGTGATGATCTTAATATTAAAATAATAAATGAAAATTCTAAGATTAAAAAAGTTTGTTTAGATATATTACATCTAAAGGATGAAAATGTTTCCAATAATTTTATAGAAAAAATAAATAATTATTTAGATAATAACAATTATTATGAAGCTCTCATTGAATTATTATTTTATGGAGTACTTGAAAATAAACAACCAATATTTGATGAAGTTATAATTAATATTAATGAATATGAATTAAAGGAATATTTAAAAATAAATCTTTATGAAGGAATAAGTTATATAAACTCATTAAAAATTCTTGCACAAAAAGATAATATGTATGCTAATGCACAACTTGGTTCACTTGAATATAGTGGTTTAATAAGTGGAAAAATAGATTATGAAAAGTGCTATGAATATTATATGAAAGCTGCTTTAAAAGGACATCCTAAAGCATCTTGGATGATTGGTAATTTAATATTTTCTAATAAAGTTAAAGAAAAAAATGTTGATATAATGTTAAAGTTTTTAAATAAAGCAGTAGATTTAGGAAGTATTGCTGCCCTTAATACTTTAGGAAGATATTATTTAAATATTAATGAAATTACCTCTATTAAATATTTTAAAAAAGCTGCAGAATATGGATATGCTTATGCCTATAATAATTTAGGAATGTATTATGAAAAAAATAATGATTATAAACTTGCTAAAAATTACTATAAATTAAGTGCTGATTTATTAAATAGTTGGGCATTAAATAAAATGGGAGAAATATGCATTAATGAAGGTAATTATAAAGATGCATTATTTTACTTTAATAAAGCAATTAACTGCCCTATTTCTGAAAGAAGTTATTATGCATACTATAACCTAGCAAAAATATATAAAAGTGGTAATAAAAAATTAAATATTTCTAAAAATGAAAAACTTTATAATAAATATATGAATATTTTTCAAAATAAAAAGGAAAGTTAAATTCTATTACTTTCCTCTAAAGTATTAAAATAGTTATTACCCATTGTACTAAATTTTTCTGAACCAGTTATTACTATATTATTAGCCCTAAATGATAAATAATTATGCATTATTTTTTCATCGTATAAAAAGTCAATAACAGCATTATAACCATTTAAGTCAGTTCTATTTAAATATCTAGTAAAAGTACCATGTTGATAAACAACAAATTGATTAGGCATAATTGCTTGATAGTATAAACTTTGTCCATTATTTTTACCAAAGTAACTACTACAACTTCTTACCCAGTTTTTAGCATGAGTTCTATTATAAATTGTATTAATTACTGCATAGGCATCTTCATAAGAATTACTTTGTGCCTCAGATAAAACTATAGCAGTTAAAGTATTAAATTCATTCTTAGTTAAATTATACTTATTTAAAATATAGTCTATTTTATCTTCCTTAGTAATATTTGCATTATAATTATCAAATGAGGATACTTTCGTATTAACTTCTTTTACTCTTTGAACACTAGGTGCAAAAATTATTGTAAACATCATACATAGAGCAATACCAAAGTTAGTTATTTTTTTTATATTAAAATTATTGATTTCCTTTTTATTCATTCTCCATATATTATGGAGGACATAATCATTTTTATTCATTCTTTCCCCCTGAATAACAAAATAATTATACCATAAAATATGCAAAACGTCAAATTATGTAAACTAATTACCACATTTTAACAATTAAAAAGCCCGAATATATGGGCTTTTCTAAGTTAATATATAAATTAATAATCTAAATAATAATTTAATTAATAATCTAATAATTATTTATTAATACAAGAGGATACTTTATAATCCCAATAAGCTTTATGAAGTTTATAAGTAAGATTAGATACATCCTCAAAATAAGAACCTGCAGATAAACAGCCTAAATTTGATAAAGCAATAACAATATATGGATTTTCATCAAAAACTATAGATATATCGTGCATTACAGAGCCAGCACATCCACTTTTATTTGCCGTGGTTAAACCCTGTGGAGGAGTTAAAAACTGACCTCCATTATCAGTAAAATAACTCATAAGTTCTTTTGCTATATCACTACCTTTTTCATAAAAATTATAAAGTTCATTCATATAAATTGCAGCATCATGAGCACTTGTTTCACCCCATATAGTTGGCCTTGTAAATATAGCATTCGTACCCTTAGCTTTCCAAAAGGCAAGCATATCATCTTTATTAAATCTATCCATAAGCATAGTATGAGCTACATTATCACTATAATATGCAGAATTTTTTACAAGTTCTCTTACTGTATAATAAGTATTTTCCTCACCTAATTTAATATAACCAGCACCAGGATTATAATATTTTTTTGTATACAAAAGTTTTTCCTCTAAATCGATAGAACCATTTTCTGCATTTTCATAAATATATATGTCTGTTGGTGCTTTAATTGTCGAAGCCGTAAATATATGTTGATTTTCATTATAACTAACTGTAAAACCAGTATAAATATCAACATATTTATAAGCAAAACGATTTATTGATTTATTATAATAATCATTTATTTCATTTATAACTGAAGTAACACTTTCTGGTAACTTTTCTATTGGAGTATTACTTTGCATACAACTTACAATTTGAGAAGCTTTAGAATCTTTTATAAAGTTTGGACTATCTTTAGGAATATTATATATTTCCATATTAGGATTTTCCTTTTTATCTATTTCAAAAAAATAATTTTCATACTCTTCATTTTGTGAGGATAATGCAAAACTGGTTCCAACACTTATTACTGTTAAAATAATTATTAAAATACCTAAAATAATTAATAATTTACATCTTTTTGTCTTTAATAAATCTATAATTTTTTCTTTATTAGATTGTTTTTCAACAGGTTTTAATGCATCTTTAATTTTTGCTATATCTTCTTTTTTTAATGTTGGAATCTTTTTTATTAATTCATTTATTTCTTCTTCAGTATAATCTTTAATAACTGGAAGTGAAGTAGTAAGCATTTCAATTTGTTCATCATTTAAGTCTTTTATTATGGGAACTGCTGTAGTTAAAAATTCAATATCTTCTTGTGAAGTATTTTTATTTAAATTGTTATTAACCTCTTTATTCATTCTCTCACCTATTATATTAATAGTATACACTAAAAAGTAAATAAAAAAAAGATGCTTTTTACATCTTAACAATTATTAAATTTTATAGGTACTTTATAAGTAACACTTTTTTCCTCATCAATTTTAGCACTTATTTCTAAATATAAATTACTATCTTTATAATATTTACATGATGGAGAATAATTATCAATTACAAAAGATATCATCTTTAAATACTCTTTTAAGGAAACTGGAGTTTTTTCTAAATATTCTTTTTCTGAAATAACATTTAAAATATCTTGATGTTTTTCATATAAAGTGCATTTTATATAAGAATATTTTTGAGTATCATCAGCATTATAATCAACATTTAAATATATTGAGGATTTACTTTCATCATAAGTTATACTTCCCGTAACTTTTATATCTTTTGTTTCTCCATTTAAAGTTTTAAATTCATAATTATGTTTATGGAAAAATAAAAATACACAAACACTTATGATTATAAATATAATAACTGTAATAATTATCATATTTTTTTTGAAAAATGATTTTTTATTTATATTTACTTTCTTACCACTAATCAAATAGTTTAAATCAACATTAAATTTATTTGATATATCTTTTAAAATGGTAATATCAGGAATACTTTTATCATTTTCCCATTTTGAAACAGCTTGAAAAGTAACACCCAAAATAGACGCAAATTCATTTTGCGTTAAATTATTTTTCTTACGGATATCCTTTATTATACTACCTATCTGTTCCATAAATAATATATTACCATAAAAATATTGTACTATCAAATAAATATTGATACAATTAATGTATGAAAAAGATTTTGTTAATAATTTGTTTATTATTTTTATGTTCATGTAAAAAAAATGTTTCCTTAAATAAGAATACTTTTGACTATGGAGCAAAAGTAGATATAAAAAATATCACAGATAAAAAATATAAATGTCAAAGTAAAGTGCTTAATACATTAAAGTTAGGAAAACATAATGATACTATATTTTGCAATAAAAAAGAATATAAAATTAAATATGAAGTTATAGATAAAGAAAAACCTATTATATGGATTGGCAATACTATAACAAGAACTCCTGGCTATAAAGAAGATATTTCTAAAGAATTAACTTGTATGGATAATGCCGATAGAACTCCAATAACAAATATAACGGGAAATTTTGATATAAATACACCTGGAACTTATGACTTAACTTTTACTTGCACTGACTATTCAGGTAATAGTTCAAGTAAAAATTTTAAACTAGTTGTTAAGGAAAAAAATGTAACTACCGGAGGCGCATATACTGGTGTTTTAACTAATTATTTAGATTTTAAAGATGTTTATAAAGAAAGAAAAAATAATAATACTTTAGTCGGTATAGATGTTTCAAAATATCAAGGAAACATAGATTGGCAAAAAGTTAAAGATGCTGGTGTTGAATTTGCCATCATTAGACTAGGCTACAGATACTTTTATGATGAACCTTTATCACTTGACCCTTATTTTCAAAAAAACATTGAGGGAGCCTCTAAAGTGGGAATTAAGATTGGATTATACTTTTATTCATATGCCAAAAATGCAAAAGATGCTACCCAGGAAGCAAACTTTGTACTTGATAACATAAAAGGTTACAATATTGAAATGCCTATTGCATTTGATTGGGAAAGTTTTAACTATTTTAATGCTGGACAAATGAATTTATTTGATTTAAGAGGAGCCTCAAATGCGTTTCTAAAGACTATTAAAGACGCTGGATACACACCAGTTCACTATGCAAGTAAATCATACCTTGAATATATTTGGCTTCCTGTAGATTATGATATATGGCTTGCTCACTATACAAAAGAAACATCTTATAAAGGTGATTATGTAATGTGGCAACTTTCAAGTAATGGTAAAGTTGATGGAATAAATAATTATGTTGATATTAATGTATATTATAAAAACTAGATTTAAAATCTAGTTTTTTCTTACAATATGGGCTCCCCTTACTATATTTGGTTTTTTATAAGAGTAAATATTATCTACTAAATATAATGAAAGAAGTATAATACTAATTACAGATAAAGTTTTATAATTAACCTTTTTTAATAAATCAATTATTTTAGGAATTACAAAATAATATAGAATTGTTGCAAATAAAGCAAATATTAATGTATATAAAAGACATATTCTACCATTTATATTAAACGGTTTTTTGGAGTAATCCCACCATACCATACCTTTAGTAATTTCTAAATAAAAGGAAGTTGCATATTCAATAACAGCACTAATTAAAAATGATAAAGAAAATACAATTATAGGTTTCTTATAAAATTTCTTTAATAAAATATATATAATAAGTCCTCCGAAACCATAAATAGGAAGCCAAGGACCATGAAGTACACCACGATTTATAAAACCATGACCTTTTCTAATCTCATTAAGGACCTCAAAACACCAACCTATAAAAGCTAAAGTAAAGAACAGCATTACATAAATAAATAAGTTATTTTTTCCCTTTTGACTTACTTCTTTCATTTTTTACTTTTTCCTTTAATTTATTTTTTTCTTTTTTTATTTCATTTTTAAACTTCTCTTGTTTCTTTTTAATTTTTTCCTTTTGTTTAATAATTTTTTCTTTTCCCTCTTTTAATTTTTCTGGAAAAATAATTACAAATTTATTACCAAGTAAGGACTTACTTAATATTTCTTTACCTATTTTAGATATTTCTCTAGTATTATCTCTTTTCTTAAATGTATTTTCACTTTTAATTTTAAATATTAATTTATATGATAATATATTATCAAGTATAAATGTAATAAGCATTACATAAAATGTAAAACTAATTTTAAATGGTGAAAATCTTAAAATTAAAGTTCTTAAGTATGGATCAACAACTTTAATAAGAATAAGACCCATTACCCCAAAACAAAGAGCATTTTTAAGGCATATTCGACCATTTATATTAAATGGTTTTTTAGAATAATCCCACCATCTAGCATTAAATAATTTTTCCATTACATAGCTAGATAAATATTCTACAGTGGAGCATATAATAAGTGCTAAAGAAAATATTGCTAAAGAGTTTGAAAACTTATTTAAAAGAATAGTCATAAATATAGCAGAAAATCCATAAATAGGACAATAAGGTCCTAATAAAAATCCCCTGTTAATAAATCCTTTTTTAGGATCAAATGTAACAATTTCTTCACAAATCCAGCCAAATATTGAATATAACATAAATAATATAAAATAAATTTTAAAACTCATAATTAACCTTTCCTCCTTATACCTAAGTATTTTAGATAACATTTTGGATGACCTAATATTTTAAAAGAACATTTTTTATCCATTAAACTTACAATCCAACTTTCCTTATACTTTGGTAATGTTATATTAAGTGGAAACATATGTCTTAAAATAATGTTTTCAACCTTTTTATTCATAAGGTCTGGAAAAGTTTTTCTTGAATTTTCTAAAGCCTCCCTTGCATGGACGAAACCATGCATTTTAAAAAATGATTTATGTTCTCTATTTAACTGCCAGTCTTTATAATAAAAATCGTGAAGTAATCCTCCGATAGCGGCTGATTTATAATCCAAATGATGTTTTTTTGCAAATTTATAAGCAAAATACGCAACTGCCATTGAATGATCATATACTGATTCATTTTCATGATGATGAAACTTTTTTCTTTTTATAAACTCTTTATTATCAATAATTGGTTTAATAATTTCTAAAAACTCTTTATCATATTCCATAATATTTCCTTTTTAGTACAATAGTACTACATATATTATAATATATATTTTAATTAAAATAAAATAAAATCAAAAAAGAAGTATTAAACTTCTTAAAAATTAAGCATTACCCATTCAGGTTTAAATATTAAAAGTATACCCATAAGTACAAGTAATATACCCGCTATTAAATTAACATATTTATTATATTTAGTTGATATACCTTTAGTTTCAAATGCTTTTAAAGACAATATTAATATAATTAAATCATCAATTATATAAAAGAATATATATATTAATAAATATAATACTTTATTTAAACCAATAATTTTATTTAATGTTAATATTTCTAAAAATATTGTTGGAAATCCAAGTGAACAAGCAAGTTCAACTAAATTTACTGATACTGATAAAATAGTTGTTCCTAGTATCATTAATATTAAACTTTTATTTGCTAATATCTTATTTATTCTAGTTATAATACTTTTTCTTTTTTCTTTTTTCATAACATGACAACCAGTATCTTTTCTTGTTTTAATATATACATATAAATTATAAATTCCTAAAATAATAGCTAAAATAGCAATAATATTTCTTATATATATTACTGTAGAAAAATCTAGAATAAAAACCGATGCCTAACATTGAAAGAAAATATACTAATCCCGAAGATAATATAAAAGTAAAACCAACAATTCTCATTTTCTTTTTATCTTTAATAGATATGCACATATTAATAAGTAATAAAAGTATCCACATAGCACATGGATTAAATCCATCAACAGCTCCCAAAATCATTGCTACCAATGGAATGGAGACTTTTTTCTTATTAACATTTCCTAATATAGGAATTTTAACATCTTCATTATTTATATTTTCATTATTTACATTATCATTAATTAATTCTTTTATTTTATTTTCAATTTGTACACTTACCGCTTCTGAAAATCCTACAAAATAAGTTTTTCCAATAACTGTATATGGTACACTCTTTGTTACATCATCATTTAAAGCCTTTTTTACCTCATTATAATATTTTCTATTTATTTTATTATTTTTTACTTCATACTCATAGACATTTAAATAATCATTATATTTTTCTTTAATATCTTTAAGCCATATTTCTTCTTCGGCACAATGAGGACATCCATCCATTCTAAAAAAATATAAATTGATTTTTCCTTCCTCAATTTTAGAATTAGTTATTTTATAAGCAACATCTGTATATTCTTTACTAATTGCAAATATATTAAGGGGAATTAATGCTATTAATAATAATATGTATCTTAATATCTTTTTCATAAAATTTTCTCCATAATATCTAAAATTTCTTTTTTGCTTTTTTCTCCAATTACTCTTTTTATTTCAATGTTATCCTTTTCAAATATAACAACTGGAACAATATCTCCAATATTATATTTTATAATATTTTCTTCATCTAAATCATAATCACAATTAATATACTCTATATTAGGATACATTAATTTTATTTCATTCCAAATACTTTTAGATATTAAACAACCTGGACACCACATTGCGTTAATAATTATTATCTTCATTAATAATCTCCTTTAAAATACGTATAAATTCATTAATTTGCTTTTTAGTTGTTATATGTGTAATACTAACCCTAATTGAATTGCTTGCCCTTTCTTTGCTTTTAGTAAGCGCATAAACTGACTTTGAGGGACTTGTTCCAAGTGAACACGCTGATTGCATTGAAACATATACACCTTTTTCATAAAGTTTATTAACAATTATTTTGGCATTTTTAATACTAAAATTAATTGTATTAGGTATTGCATACTTAGGACTATTTATACTTATCCCATTTATCATTTTTAATTTTTTGATTAAATAACTATTTAGTTCTTTTACATAATTAATTTTTTTCTCTAAATCTTTAGTAGCAAGTTGTAATGCCATTGCTATGCAAACAGCATTTGCACTAACCGGTGTACCACTTCGATAAATTGTAGTCGATTTTCCCCCATGTATTAAAGGAGTAATTTTTATATCATTAAAATTAATTAATACACCAGAGCCATTAATACCAAAAAATTTATGAGGTGCAAAAGTCAAAAAGTCAACATATTTATAATCAATATTAACCTTTCCTATTGCTTGTGTTGCATCAGTATGAAAATATGCTTTAGAATTTTCTTTAACGATTTTAGCAATTTCACTTATTGGTTGAATTGTTCCAAGTTCAGAATCAACTACAGCTATACTTACTAAAATTGTATCCTCTCTTAAAGATTTTTTTAATTGTTCTAAATCAATATTACCATTTTTATCTAATGAAATAACTGTTATATCAAACCCTTTTGAGGAAAGATAATTGCATGGGGCTATAACTGATGAATGCTCAATTTCAGATATAATTATATGTTTACCTTTATTTTGATATCTATCCGCTATTCCTTTTATAACTAAATTATTTGATTCACTAGAACCACTTGTATAAATAATATTTTCTTTTTTTGTATTAAAATAATTTGCAATAATTTCACTAGAATTATCAATTTCTTTTTTTGCTTCAACACCCAATTTATGTAAACTATTTGGATTTCCAAAATATTTTAAAGTAATTTCGTTATATTTTTCTAAAACTCTTTTATCTACCGGAGTATTTGCTGCATAATCAAAATAAATCATATTCTTTTTCACCTCTTATAAAAAAATTATACTTTTATCTATATTATTTTGCAATAAACTAGTAGTTGAGTTAACTATATTTTTAGTTGAAAAAAACTCTCTAAAAGAGAGTAATATTATCTATGGGGCGAAATAAGGGATTTCAATTTGGTTAAGAAAGGAATAATTGGAATATTTTGTCGTTTATGATAATCACGATAATATTGTAGCATATTGTGATAATTTAAAAGAGTTATCTGCATTTGTTAATAGACCTTTGCGTGAATTAAAATATCGTTTTAAAAATAGTTCTATTTTTCAAATTCAGATTCCTAAAGTATTTAACATTTATAAGTTTATTTAAGGAGGAAAAATGGAAAAAGATAGTAAAAATAGAATAGAAATGAAAAAACCAAAGTTTTATAAATTATTTATTAATAAGTATTCTATTCTTACAAACGATTATGTTATTGAGGAATGTATTGTTTGTACAAATGATTTATATGGTGTTATCGGTTTAATATATTGTAAATCATTAGAACATATTAAAAGAATCGATTACTATGAATTAAAAAAAGGAGAATAAAATGAAAGATTATATTAATGATTATCAAACTTTTACTAATATAGTTTGTATTATTGTCGGTATTGCTTTTTGGTTATTTATTATTTTTTGTTTACCTAAAATTATAGATAGTCAAAATGAAGAACATTGTGTAAAATTTCATAAAGAGTATGGTTATGTATTAGATGATTGCGAAAAATGGTCTGATAAATTGAAGGGAGTTAAATAATGTTTAAAGTATATTCAAAAATTAATTATGCAAGTGATTTATCTGAAAGAGATTTAGAATATTTAAAATTTGCTTATGATTATTTAGTTGATTTGTATACTAAATTTCTTAAAGGTGAAATCTCTGCTAGTTCATATCAAAGTAGAATTCAATGCTTTTGCTTTAAAATTAATTCTATTTTGTCTAAATATATTCCTCTTTAGATTTTCTTCTCTTTTCTTCTCTGATATTCTTCTTTGTTATTCTTCTTCGTTTAGAGTGTCAATAGAACGTGGAATAAATGCTTTAGCTTTTATGCCGCGAAAGTCTATTGATACGGACTTCTTTAGAAGATACTGGTATAGATAACATTTTCATTTTTTTGAAAATGTTTACAAGTCCCAAGTAAAAAAAATATAAAAGTTTGGTCAACCTTTACAAAGGTTGCCGCCGGAGGCATTAGATAAAATTACAATAAATTTATCTAAATTGTCGTACCGGCTTTTTTTGTGTGTTTAAATTTATAATAGAAAGGAGAAAGATATGATTGTTAATGCTGAATTAGTCGAAAAGGTCTCAAAGGCTGGAAAGAAGTACATTTGTGTAGAACTCTATTTAACTGGTAGTGTTAAAAAGACTGTTTTCCTTACTGATGCCGAAGTAGAGTTAATTAAATTGTTTTATTCAAATAAGACAGATAAGTAATTGATATAGATTATTTTATTTGTGAAAGGGGGTTATTATGGTTTTAGAAGGAGTTTCTACTGGTCTTGAGGCACTTGGTACTATTTTTACGCAAGTAATGACTTGGGTTGGTAATTTAGTTACTACTATTGCTTCGCAACCTCTTTTATTATTACCAGTCGGAATTTTCGTTGTCGGTGCTGTAATTGGTTTAGCAGGTCGACTTATTGGAAGATAGGTGTTGACCTATCTTCTTTTTTATTTAGAAAGGAGCATTTTATGAAGTTGGTTTATTCTGATATTTCTAAAGTTCAGAATTATTTAAATATTAATAAAGATAGACCTATTATTGATATCTATCTTGAAATTAGAAATAAGCCTAATAAAAAAAGGACTAAAGAAGAAATTATTGTTTATACTTATTTATGTTTAAATAAGAAGAAATTAGGTCTTAAATGATTTTTAATTTTGCATTTATTTGGTTAGTTTCTCTTTTTCCATTTTTGCTTATTGGTGTTATTATTGATTCATTTTTCGATAAAAGGGGGTAATTTGTTTGTTTGACTTTAATATATTTTTAGAATTTTATTTTACTAAATGGTTATTTATGGCAAGTGCTTTTTATGGTATTTGTCAGATATTTAAAAAACTTGTTTTAAGGAGGTAATTTATGTTTTTTATTTTATTGTTGTTAATTTGTTGTTTAATTGTTTCTATTGTAGATTTGATTTTAATTTACAAATTCTTAATTGAGGTTAAAAATGATTAAATGTTATTTTGGTGTTCCTGGTTGTGGTAAATCTACTATTTTAGTTAAAGAGTATTTAAAAAATCGTAAGAAATATGATCACATTTATACTATTAATCTTCAAATTGAGGGTGTACCTATGATTTCTAAAGAAGATTTAGAAAAGTATAAGTTTACTAATTCTTTGATTTTATGGGATGAAATTACTATGGATGCAGATAATCGTGAATTTAAAACTTTTTCTAAAGAGTTAAGAGACCAATTTATTTTACATAGACATTTTGGTGTTGATATTATTTATGCTACTCAGAATTTTGAAAATGTTGATAAAAAGGTTCGTGATTTAACTGTTGAACTCTGGTATATGTCTAAGAGTGTTATTCCTATTCTAAGTACTTTCACTACTTGTAAGAGAATTTATCGTAAGATTAACATTAATGAGCATACTTCAGAACTTACTCTTGGTTATAGATTTTGTAATTTTCTTGAATCTATTTTTGTTTCTAATTTAAAAGTGGTATTTAGGCCATTATATTATTCTAAATTCGATACTCATGATGAGTTATCATTGAAAGGAAGGTGTCCGTATGAACTCAAAGCGAAAAATATTTATCTTGGGTCTGATAAGTCTGTTATTAACTTTCTTAATCAAAAATGTTAATGCTGGTACTTTTTCTCCTTATGACTTTTCTATTGCTGGTAATTCTAATTTACCTAATGAACAATGGGTTGTTAATGGTTCTACTAAAATTTTAACTGTTGCTACTTCAATGCAAGAAAATAATTTAAATATTAATGAGCGTAATTATATTGAAGTTTTGGCTTGTGTTGCCGGTGGTAATAATTGGGGCTCTTATATTTCTAATGATTCTTTAAATGGTGCATTACAAAATGGTAATGTTAATTATTTATCTACTGGTATTAGTTGCAATACTACTAGTCAATCTTATGGTGGTAAATTTGGTAAATTTTATTTTAAAGTATATAAATGGGCTATTCCTAGTGGTCAAGATGTATATGAGGTTTCTTCTTATTGGAAATTTTGGTCTAATGAAGCTTCTTTATTAATTGATATTCGTGATATTAAAGTTACTGATTCTGATAATTTTTATAATGATTCTTTACTTGTTTCACAAGGTAAAGGTCAAGATACTATTATTTCACAAAATGATACAATTATTAATACTGATATTTCTGATAATGATAAGCATTTACCTAGTAAAGGTAGTTTTGAAGATTTTAAAGAGGCTGAAAAAAATTTAACTGATAAAGTTAAAGAGGCTGATACAAGTGTTTTATCTATTGGTATTGACACTACTTCTAGTTCTTGGGTATGGGATACATTAACTTCTCTGATTAAGTCTAATACTATTATTTTCGGTATGTTTATTGCTATTTTATCTATTGGAGTTATTAAACTCGGTTTGGGGAGGTAATTTAATTGAAAGCTATTGTTAGTGGTTTTTCTACTATTATTAATATTTTTAAAATGTTTTTTGACATTATTATGTCTATTTTCGAGACTCTTGCTATGGTTTTGAGATATTTATTTACGATTGTATCTTTAGCCTTTGAAGTTATTGTTTCTTTTCCGTCTTGGCTCAAGGCCTTTGCTGTTATTACTTTAAGTATCTCAATTTGTTATATCATTATTGGTAGAAATGCGGGTAAGAGTGATTAATTATGGACATTAGTAATTTTATGAGTTGGTTTATAACTCAAGTTGTTAATATTTTTAAATGGTTTTATAATTTGCTTGATTCTATTACTTTTGGTGGAACTTCTTTGCTAAAAGTCTTGGTAACTATTGTTATTCTTGTTCCTTTAATATCGGTTGTTCTTACTATTAATCAAAATGTTAATGTCATTGGTAATCGTTCAGAGCGAATTAGAAATAAGAAAGAGAGGGTTGACCATGCAAAGAAGTAAATATTTTATTGTTTTTGCTATTTTATGTAGTCTTTTTTTAATGAAAAGTGTTAATGCTAGTACTTATACGCCTACAGGTAATTTACTATCTCAAAATAACTATGTTACTAGTTTAATTGATATGGCTTATAATGATTCTTCAAATTTTTTAACTAAAAAGTATGCTATTTTTCAAGTTGATTATGATTATTATTTAGTTTTTTCTGATAATTATTCTATTGCTAATAATTCTATTATATTTACAAATTCTACTATTTACTTAGCACATAGGTCTAATGAAAGTTATAACTATTATTATAATTATTCTAAATTTAATGAATCTGATACTACTGTAAATTTATCTTATATTGTTTTCAGTAATGTAAATGCTACTAATACTATTAATTCTAGTTATTTTTCTGATTATAAGTTTAATTACAATATAACTAATCTGTGTATTTTTGTACTTGCTTTATTATTTGCTATTTTTGTTACTAAAGAAAGGAGTTTTTAATGAATTTAGAAGAAATTGCTAGTTCTATGTTAACTGGTGAACCTGTTCATGATGGTCTTGTTATTGGTGTTGTATTCATTTGTTTTTATGTTTTTTATTCTGCTATTTTTGGTGGTTTATTTAGTATTTTTAAAAAATAATATTTTAAATCACCATTGGGGGCGTACTACGACCCCCCAATGGTGTGAAATGTGAAATTTGATTTTTAGGAGGTAATTTTATGATTAAAAAAAGAAATTGGGGTGCGGTTATTTATCCGGAATCTGCTCCGGTAGATTGGATTGATATTTTAAAAATTAAGGGTATTACATTTGCAGTAAGTCCTTTACACGATAAAGATTTAGATAATGGTTCTAATGGTACTCAACTTAAAAAGGCTCATTATCACATTATTATGTGTTTTGATGGTCCTGTTACTGATAAGACTGTTAATGATTTATTACATAGTTTAAATCAACCTATTGGTATTCCGTTGGAATCGGTTCGAGGGTATTATAGATATTTTACTCATAAAGATAATCCAGAAAAATATCAATATGATGAAAAAGAAATTAGATTATTCAATGGTTTCGATGTTTCTGATGTTCTTAATGGTTTTGAAGTTTATCAGCATATGAAAGAAATTCAGAATTTAATTATTGAAAATGATATTATTGAGTACTGTGATTTAATCGATTATCTACTGATAAACGATTATGGTGAACTCTGGAATGTTGCTTGCTCTCATACTTTATTCTTTAATTCTTATATCACTTCAAAGCGACACGCTTATGAAAAATCATTGAAATAATGTTTAATTTATGTTATATTCTAATTATGTAAGGTAGGTGATAATTGACTTTTACTAAAAAATCTTTATAATAGTTCGCCAAGAGGTGAATTTAAATGAATTTCGAAGTCGCATTCGAAGAATGGAAAATCTATGCTTCAAAACGGCATAAAAAACAAAGTTTTGATACACTTTCAAAGAAAACTTTTAAATTTATTTTACCCTATTTTAAAGGTAAAGACATTTTTTCTATTACAAAGGTTGATTACATTAATTGGCAAAATACCATTTTAGAATTTAATTTCAAAAATAGTTACAATCAGTTATTACATTCTTGTTTCTGTCAATTTTTAAGTTTTTGCCAATTGTATTATGATTTGGAACTTAATGTTGCTAAAATTGTTGGTGGCTTTCCGAAACATAATGAGGAAAAAAATACTGATTATTATACTTTATCAGAGTTTAAAAAATTTATTAAATGCGTTGATAATGTTGTTTATAAACAATTTTTTACTTTATTATTTTTTACAGGTTTAAGACCTAGTGAAGCAATGGCACTGCGTTTTATCGATTTAGAGAATGGTTTTCTATATGTTCGTCATAATATTCAAAGAAAAGGTAAAAGGCTTCTAGATACGCCTAAAAATAGTTCTAGTATTAGAAAAATTATGTTAGATCGTAAATTATTTAGGGATTTAATGAAATTAAAAAAAGTTTATTTTGCAAGTTATAATAACTTTAATGATAATTTCTTTGTTTTTGGTGGTGAAAAGCCACTTGCTCCTACTAGTATTGATAGGTATAAAAAGAAAGCTTGTGATAAGGCAAATATAAGGCCTATTACTCAACATCAATTTAGACATAGTCACGCAACTTTACTTGTTGATAATGGGTTTCCTATTACCACAGTTTCTAAACGATTAGGGCATAGTAAAGTTAGTACTACACTTGATTATTATGTACATAATTCTTCAGCTAACGAAAAAAGAGTGGTCGCAACACTCAATTTTCTTAGGTTTTGATACCTATTCAAAAAAAACTTTCTATTTAAACTATATCTAGTTTAAATCTTATTTGGGGCGAAATAAGGGAGTCGAACCCTTGCATAATAGAGCCACAATCTACCGTGTTAACCACTTCACCAATTCCGCCATAAGATATATACTATACTACCAAAAAAAAAGGCATTTGGCAAGCACTTTTGCTAAATTAATCCCTCTTTTTCGATTAAATCTCTCATTTTTATCTTTATTCTTTTTATTGCATTATCAATTTGTTTTGGTGATTTACCCATAATTTTTGCTATTTCATTATATGAAAAATTATTTACCATATAATTAAAGACAGTATACTCAAATTCAGATAAATTATTTTTCGCAAGCATATAGATTTTATTGGAATTTTCTTTTTCCATTAAACTATGTAAAGGATTTGATTTATTTTCATCAGATAAAAGATTTTTGGGTGTTATATTATCATCACTAACTAAAAAGTCTAGTGATAAAGATTCATTTATTGTTTGTTGCTTTCCACTCATGGCATGCCTTATATAATTTAAAAGTCTTCGTTCAATACATACATATAAAAATGTTTTTAATGATGCATATTTAGTCGAGGTAAACGAATGAATTCCATCACTAAAAGCATATAAAGCCTCACATTTTATTTCATCATAATTAATTCTATAATATCTAATTGCTCTTTGATACTTTTTTATTAATATATCAACTAAATAAGAATATTTATCATAAATAATATTTCTAACATTTTCATCATTTTCCTCGAGCAAAGTTATAAGTTCTACATCATCAATATCATTGTAATCCATTAATCATCCATCCTATATATTAGTATTCCTGCAGAAACTGAGGCATTTAAACTATTAATTTTTCCCTTCATTGGTATTCCTACGACAACATCACTATTTTTCTTAACTCCAGAACTTATTCCTAAACCTTCATTACCAATAACTAATACTTTCTTATTAGCATAAGATACTTTTCGATAATCTTCTCCATCCATATCTGCACAATATACAAAATAATTCATTTCTTTTAACTTGTTAATTGTATTTATTAAATTTGTTACCATTACAATTTTAACATTATCAATAGCACCCTCACTTGTTTTATAAACAGTATCATTTACTAGAACACTCCTGTCTTTTGGGATAATAATAGTTTTGATACCTTTACTCTCGCAAGTTCTAATTATAGCACCAAAATTGTGGGGATCAGTTAAGTGATCAAGCATAACAATAAAATCACCTTCAATATCATCAAAAGTGTAATATGAATAATCAAAAATATCTAAAACAATGCCTTGATGAACACCACCAACCATTTTATCAAGTCTATTTTTATCAACATATTCATATTTAATGTTATTTTCTTTTAAATATGCCATATAATCATTTCTTGAAATATAAGCCTTCTTTATTTTACTTCTATCAATTTCATATAAAACATTTTTGCCATAAACTAGCATAAGATCACTTCCTTTTGCCATTTAATTATATCATATCTTTTATTTTTTTGTATAAATTCTTTGCATATTTATTTCCATATTATTACTTTCTGGATTAAAATTTGCTAGGTAATATAGTTCTCCGAAATCAGAAATTGTATAATACATTGAATCTTTACCATTATCAAAATGAATGGGTACTCCAGTCCAATTTTCTAAATTATATTCTGTATCATCCACTAAAACATCTGTATTATTTACAGCTAATTTAGGTGTATGAACTTGATTAAATTTTTTAGAAATATCTCCGATGTTTTTTTCAATAAATATACATTTTTTATGCATTTCACTTACTGAATTAACTGCAGAGTATATTGCAGGATTAAAAATAACACTTTCTTGAAACAATTTAATAAATGATACTGCTTCATTTATTTCATTAGAAATATTTAATAAATAATCCCAGTCCATACTTTTAAAAAAATTTTCTACAACTTTTTCATCTTCAACATTAAATTTACTGTGCAAATTTATATCTATGCCATGTAACCTTAAAAGTAAATATGAACAGTGCCTCATAGTATCCTTAATGACGCCATCAAAATCAAAATAAATATCTAATTTATTTATATTACTATATAATATTTTATAATACTCATTTAACAATTTAATCTTTTCAAGTTTTTCCTTTATACTAGATTTTTTATATTTATCATAAGATAAAATATTTAAATTTTTTGTATCCATTAAAAGTTCTTGTATTTTGTCCATAAAACCTCCCTGATAATAAATATTCTATCATAAATAATGTACAAAATATATAAAAAGTTAAACTTATGCATTAAAAAACCCTGATATTCAGGGTAATTACTATAATAATGGTGCTGGGGACAAGGATCGAACTTATGACCTATGCGTTACGAGTGCATTGCTCTACCAACTGAGCTACCCCAGCAACTAATATTATTATACCCTATATTGTTTTTTTATACAAGTTTTTTTGGTAAAATAATAATGGTGATGAAAAAATGTTTAAATATACCTTAGATAACAAAAGATATCATACATTCAATTACTTCTTAAGAAACAAGTTTGGTTGTAAAGTATTTAAGGTTCCCCTAGATGCTCATGCAACCTGTCCAAATAAAATAAATGGAGGATGTATATTTTGTAAAGATAATAGCAAATCTAATATTACAAATGAAAATAACGATATTATAACCCAATTTAATGAGGAGATTAAATTGTTAAATAAAAAATGGCCTAATGCTAAACATATAGCGTACCTTCAAACAGGAAGTAATACATATATGAATATTGATAAATTTAAAAATATTGTTGAAAGTTTGTTAAAACAAGATAATGTTGTTGGAATTTCAATAGCTACAAGACCTGATGTTATTAGTGATGAGTACTATAATTATTTTGAAAAGCTTAATAAAAAAACATTTTTAACCGTAGAACTTGGACTTCAAAGTAGTAATGAAAATACTCTTAAACTAATAAATCGTGGCCATGATACTAAATCATTTGAAAATGCAGTAAATAAACTACATAAATTAAATATATTTGTTGTCGCACATATAATTAATGGACTTCCGTATGAAACGAAGGAAGATATGCTTAATACAGTAAAATTTTTAAATAATTTAAAAGTAGATGCTGTAAAAATACATATGCTACATATTTTGAAAGGAACTAAAATAGAAAATTTATATGAAAAAGATAAGTTTCATATATTAAGTAAAGAAGAATATATTGATATTGTTATAAATCAGCTTGAACTATTAGATGAAAAAATCGTTATTGAAAGAATAACCGGTGATCCTATAAAAGATGATTTAATAACACCTTTGTGGCTTACTAAAAAATTTTGTTTATTAAATGACATTGATAAAGAAATGGTTAAAAGAGATACTTATCAAGGCAAAAAAAATAATAATTAGATAAAATTCTAATTATTTTTTAAATTTAAAGCAAAAAAAAAAAATTATTGGCAACTCCATATCTTAGCATAACACTATTTTCAGCGTATCAGGGCTTAACTTCTCTGTTCGGTATGGGAAGAGGTGTACCACCTGAGCTATCGT
>ERZ780095.230-NODE-230-length-20033-cov-6.17755_pt1 | contig 20033 bp, 33 predicted proteins | sample MGYA00511574_ERZ780095 | MGnify/ENA primary metagenome ERZ780095 (study PRJEB29588, sample SAMEA2153837) | human gut metagenome | biome: human gut; feature: human-associated habitat; material: faeces | place: Denmark | collected 2008/2010 ...
GCGTTGCCCCCTCCCCACTGCCACAACAACAGCCGCAGGTCTCATGTCGGCTGCAGACAAGACCAAGCTCAACGGTCTCAGCAACTATACTCTTCCAAAGGCTACCACCACGGTACTTGGTGGTATTATGCTCGGTTATTCCGCAACAGGCAAGAACTATCCTGTGGCTGTCGATGCAAACGGCAAGGCATACGTCAATGTTCCTTGGGAGAACACCACCTACCAAGTGGCTTCATCCTCTGTTGACGGCTTGATGTCAAAGGAAGACAAGTCTAAGCTTGACGCAGTGGCTGAGAGTGCTACGGCAGACAGTGCAATGTCAGACGAGGACATCGAGGCTGCTATCGCAGACGCATAAAACAAATTGTTTCATTTGTCCTCCTCTTTGCAACATAAGGGGAGGATTTATTTTAAAATTTGAAGATTATGAGTAAATTTTTAGATGCGGCAGGACTTACCAAGGTAGTGAAAACGTTGAAGAAATGGTGTAATGAGAAATTCCTTCTTTCATCGTTGTTGAGCAAAGGAAGTGGAGACAATAGCTTGCAGATGAAAAGCTGCAATGCAAAAGGAGTAGATTCTTTTGCAGAAGGTTTTTTTAGTAATGCAAATGGTGACTATTCTCATGCTGAGGGTAGTAATAGTAATGCAAATGGCAACTGCTCACATTCCGAGGGTGAAAACACTTCTGCAAGTGGAAATTCTTCACATTCAGAAGGTGCTGATACTATAGCAAATGGTTTTGCCTCACATGCACAAGGGGCTTACAACAAACCTTCAAAACATACGATTCATCAAATTGGTATAGGAAGTGGTGGCTATAGTAGAAAAAACGCTGAGGAAATCTATTGTAATCTATCGGGCGATTCTGTGGTGGATAATGAAAATAACGGCTGCAAATACCTTATTGGTCTTGGTGGATATGATGGCACTAATCTTTTTACAGACAGTAATGGTACGCAACTAAATAAAAAAGTGAAGTCAGTGCAAGAAGTCATTAAGACCATACAAGAAAATATAGACAAGTTTCCTTTTGATTATGTTCAATTTGATGAAGAAAACATAAAACTTTATTTGGCAACTTCACTTGACCTTGATGGCAATGATTTTTCATGTGTAGATATTTATGCCTCTCGTATCATCAAGAATGATGGCACATCCAATCAGTTGCTTGTGGCAGACGGCTCTGTTCTTAACGCAAACACCCTTGCCAGGAAGATAGATACTATAGAATATATGGAATTTAAAGTAGGTGCGGATAGTGGTGCTATGAATATATATAAAGTATCACAACCTAAACCTTATGTAGTATTTTTTTATGGTGCTACTACATCAAGTGCTGGTCTTATGACAGCATCCGATAAAACCAAACTTAACAGTACTGCAACGAAACCGATGGTTTGTAACGGAAGCCTTCCTGCGGACATAGGGCATTACAGCCACCTTGTCGTTATCAACACTGGAGGCGGTCATGGAGACATAAACCTAAGTGGTGGTACATACGAAGACGGAGACATCGTGGAAGTGCTACCGCTTGGCAGCGGATGTAGTGCTTCTTTCAGTGGTTACATTTTCTACGGATCAGAGCAAAAGCACAGTGTCGGTATTTCAAGCAGCGTTGGCAGTGCGAGGTTTATCTACTATAATGGTGCTTTCTATTGTACCAATAGTGTTCAGGAAGGCTCGGGTGGTTTTAGTATAGTATGACGATGCTAGGTTCACACAACTCCCTTACATACCTAAGACCAAGGAAGTGGTGGCAAGTGCCCTTTCACTTCATGGCTAGGTGCCAGGGAGTAAACTATATGGAGCAATACGAGAAATACGGAGTGAGACTCTTCGACCTAAGGGTATGGCTTGATGACAACCTCAATATGGAAGTCAGGCATGGCTTGATGGCGTTCAAGTCAAGCACAACTTTCGTGGTGGATTTCTTGCAGTATCTCAATGGCAAGGGGGATTGTTATGTGAGGATAATCCTAGAGGAGGACAATTTCACCAAGAAAGACAAGCAGGTAACGTTGAAGGAGGAACAGTTTAAAAATCTCTGTGGCATCTGGGAGTGCCATTTTCAACGCATTCGTTTCTTTGGTGGCAACAGAAAGTATGATTGGAAAGTTCTCTATCATTTCAAGGGTGCAGAGCCAACCCTCGATGATAAGTATTCATCTACCACTTCCCTCTTCGAGTCTGACAGCCGTTTCTTGGCAGTCCTTGATGACTTGTTTCCTTGGTTGTATGCTAGGTTGAACAATAAGAGGAACTTCCGAAAGGGTACGGATAAGGATTGCTTGTTTGTGGACTTCATAGACATAAGGTAAGCATATTGTTAGTTAACTTTCAAATTTTCTAAAAAACAACAGTATGAAAGATTGGACTGGAAACGGAAAGAGTATGTTCGTGACGTTGGGAGCATCCAACCACACGGACAAGGAGCGTGAGAGCAATGACTTTTACGCTACCGACCCTATAGCCATAGACAAGTTGGTAGGTGTCATGTCACTTCCTCACAAGATATGGGAGTGCGCTTGTGGCACAGGTTGCTTGTCGGAGCGACTGAAACACTTCGGGCATGAAGTAATATCCACCGACCTTGTAAACAGGGGATATGGGGGGATAAGAGACTTCTTGAAAACAGAGGAAATGCCAAATGGGTGTACTTGCATCCTTACCAATCCGCCATACAAGTATGCCCTGGACTTCATCAAGCATAGTCTAGACCTTCTTCCAGAAAATGGTCTTTGCATCATGTTTCTAAAGACCACCTTTTTGGAAGGACAGAAGAGATATGATGAGCTGTTCAGCAAGAATCCGCCTCATTATGTTCTGCAATTTTCCAGAAGGGTGCTCTGTGCGAAGAACGGAGAGTTTCAGAGTATGAAGGATGGTGGAGGAAGCGCAGTAAGTTATGCGTGGTTTGTATGGAAGAAGGGGTATCAAGGTAATACCGTTATTAAGTGGATATGATGGAAAGAATATGAGGTGATGGTGGATTTTGTTTCATTGTCACCTCTTTGCATATTGGTTTTGTCTGTGATTTTACTTTCAGATTGTAAGAATAACCAAAATTTACCCCCCCATTTTGTGATAAATTGTAACTGTTAGTATAGTTTAACGCTATAATTTTGCAGAATACTTGCATGATAATGAATAATTTTGTACGTTTGCGTCATTCGTAATAATAACATTGTATAAGTTAAACATGAAGAACAGTAATGAAAAAAGATGACGAAAAAGAAATCAAGACCGCATTGCATCGCATAATGAGCTTTGGCGGTCGGAGAAAGAGAGTTGAAAACTCTTTGTGGAAAGCCAAGTGGTTGCCAGTCATAGTCATGTTGGTAAGATGGTATGGCACGTTTGACTTTTATTCAAACCCTAGGGAGATATTCATGGACTACCGTGATAATGAGTTTTGCGTGATGTGGTTCTATACCATCGCATACATATTCCTGCCTTATTACATGTGGGATAAGGCGGTCACCCATGAGCTTTGTTTCCGATGGAAGATACCTATGGTGTATCTTTTCTCACTTAACGTGGAGCATCTTTTCTATGACTCCATCATTATCACCATGGATATGGTTTATTTCGATTTCATCCTCATTGGTCTAACCTTATTATTGTATGTCTATGTTGGAATCAAGCGAATATAGGATAGTGGCAGCGAGCCTTCGGACTTTGGCAGACCAAGCCGAGGCAGAGGCTAACGCCATAGACAATGGCGAGCCACGTAGTTGTGGAATCAAGGGCGTTGACATGGAATTGATGGTGTTGCAACTAGCCATGTTGAACGATGGAACAATCAACAAGGGCATGGTGGCTGAGATATTAGGCAAGTCTCCTCGCATGGTGGAGAAATATGTGGCAGACGGAACGATACCGCAAGGCATGGAGGAGAAGCATGGGCATGCCCAGCGTTGGAATCGTGCCTTGATAGAGTATATCGCCAACAAGAAGCGATTCTTTCGCAAGCAAGCGAAGAAATATGGCTTGTTGTAAGGAGAAATAAATGCAGGATAGGGGAAGTTCTTGGTGGACTTCCCTTATATTTTGTAGTTGAGGCTTTTGGCTTCGCCGTTTAACGAAATCGCTAGGTTCTGATAATCTGTGAGTTAAACAATCTTTGGGTAAGTTATCATCATGTTGCTATTTATTCCTTAATTTTGCCGTCGTAATCGGTTACATGTGTGTTATCATTATTGTTTAACTTTTTATTCTTTAGGAATTATGGCAGAAGAAGTAATCAAGACCACTTCCTGTTGCAATGACGCAATGATGGGTGGTATGCTAGGAGCGATGGCAAATCGCAACAACAATGACCCTTTGGCATTGATGGCGGCTATGCGTGACCGTGACGATGCCGACATGTGGAACAATCCATTTGCCTACATGATGATGATGGGCGTGATGAAATGGATGTACGGTGACAACTGGAACAACCGTGACAACGGCGCAGACGTTCAACGTGCGGAGATTCAGAGCCAGATAGAGAGCCTTCGCAACCAGATGGCTGACAACCAGAACAGTAACTTGTTGATGGGTGCCATCCAAGGCAACGGCAACGACTTGAAGATGCTTGCCAGCAACTTGAACTGTGACTTCAACGCCTTGCAGACTTCCGTCTGTGGCATCCAAGCTGCAATTCAGCAGGTAGGCGGTCAGGTAGGGTTCAGCGCAGAACGTGTCATCAACGCCGTGGAGCGTGGTAACTTGAACCTCATTCAGAACTTGAAGGACTGTTGCTGCCAAACGCAACAGCACATTATCAAGATGGGGTACGAGAACCAGCTAGGGCAGAAGGACATCATCAACAACATGCAGCGAGGCTTCGACTTCAACAATAGAAGTGTCGAGAGAGCGGCATCGAGTCTTGGCTATCAGATGAGCACCGACAAGTGTGACATCATCCGTGCAGGTGAGAATAACGCACAGCGAATCATCGATACCTTGAACGGTCATTGGAGACAGGAGCAAGCCGACGAGATTCAGGACTTGAAGTTTAAGAACTCCCAGTTGCAGCAGAACCTTTTCATGTACAACCTCTATAACGGCGGTTGTGGATGTGGCGCAGCCATGGGAGGCGGTTATCAGTAATGTCGTATGAAACAGAAGCGTAGTATGAACAAAATATCTCCAGTAGGTTTGTCTGCTACAGCGTTGGTAGCAAACCAAGTTTCAGTTTTGGCGACTTTCAGCGAGAGACTTTGCCGACCATTCTGTGTGACATCGACCGTACAACCTCAGGCGACCATCACGTACAGGTATGAGACCCCTTATTTAAACGGAACGACCGTGTTTGTTCCAATCGTGGCGACCATATCCATCATAACGCCAACAAGCGTGCGCAACGTGACGAGGGCGCAACCGATGATTTACTCAGAGCGGTTCGTGGCGGCTTTCCAAGGTCAGACGGCACTTCCTACGGCGGTGACAATCACCAGTGTCGGCAGGATGCAACAGGCGAACGATGTGGTGTGTGGCAAGGCACGTGTGCTTGACATACACGATTCCCTAACAGTAGCATTGACTACAGCTTAGTATCGAACATAGGGGGAAATGGTGGTGTTGAGGCTACCGTTTCCCTCGCCGAATCACAACTTAAAAATAGAAGACTATGTTATTCAAGGACTTGAAGAGCGGATTCCCTGTCCATCTGTTTGATAGGGCGACCCGACAATATAAGCAGGGCAAGGTGATGAGCGTAAGCCCACCTCACCCCGACATGGACACCACCAAGAAGCCTAGCATGATGCCACCCATGCCAGGGATGCCGAACTACAACAAGTTGTATGTAGATGTTTGCGTACAGACGGAGGACGGCAACCAAAACACCTACTTGGTCGTAGATACGGAGCAATCGGCGTACCACAACACCTTGGTCATCTCCTGTAGCAAGGAGAACATCATCAATGAGGTGAACGCATTAAAGACGCAGGCTGAGGATGTGCTTGGCAAGGTGCCAGAGTTTGAGAAGACCGTGGAGGACTGCAACAAACTGTTGGAAACGCTCGACACCTCGTTTCGTGAGCAACAGGCAACCGACAAGAGATTGTCGAAGTTGGAGGAGGGAATGGCAGAGCTCCTCAAATTTGTCAAATCAAAAACGTAAGACTATGAACTTATTGGAGCTAATCAAGAAATACCAAGCCGACGCAACGGACGAACAGATGTTGGCCGTGACCAAGGTAATCGGCGAGTTCGTGGCGATACACGCCACGGAGGATGAATTGCTAAAGCTGTACAAGGACATTTACGGAGTGGTCGGCAACGGACACTTCAACGACTACTTCGCCGAGGCTCAAATCAAGAACATGCGATTTGAGGACGAGAAGGGAGTGGAACGACATGCGCCGTACTTCACCGATGCAAGGACATTGGAGATATACGAGACCGTGAAGGACGAGGTGCGCCCATATAACCAACACGACTTCGCCGTGGTGCTGAACATGGTCTATAGCGACAACCACAATCTGCTGAGCAAGTGGTTTCCAGAAGCCACGGACGAGCAGATGACCGACAAGGTGGTTGACATGGCGGTCAGTTGGCTCAATGACGATGATAACCCATACGGCAACTGCAAGGCGTGGGGCTACTTCAACCACAAGTGAGATAACCATAACACCTAAAGGACAGAATAAGAAGACTATCGAATGGGAACGCAGCCATGGGAAGGGCTTGCGTTCCCTTTTTCGTCATGAGTTGCGCAAATTATCACAAATGGGAGTGGATAATCCGCTATATTTGCATTGTGACCACAACGGAGTGGGTACGTAACAAAACAAGAAGGTATGAATGATATTCGTAGTTATGTCGTAATGGCGATTGGGGCGGTGCTTGCCATGCTAAGCCCCATCATGGACTTTATCTTTGCCATGCTGTTGCTCCTGGGGCTGAATTTTATATTCGGCCTTGTGGCTGCACGGCTCAATGGCGAGAAGTGGGATTGGAAGAAGGCAGGGATGTGCTTCATCTTTGCCGCCGTGTTCTTCGTGATAGTGGTGAGCATCTTTGTTATTGGCAAGTGGCTGCACTGTGACGATAGGGCGGTGAGTGCCGTGCAATATGTATGTTGGGCGACCACATACTTCTTCGGTACGAACATCTTGCGGAACTGGCGCAACATCTTGAAGCCTGACTCTACATGGTACAAGTTGGTTGACTTCCTGTATTACATCTTGTCAGCGAAGTTCATAGAGGACATACCGTATTTCAAGAGTTACCAGGAGTACAAGAGAAAGGAATCGAACGACAAACCAAACACAGAGAACCATGACGATAACGAAGGAACACCTGACGGCAATAATGCCTAATGCCAAGAGCAGGGCAGAGCAATACATCGGTTACATCAACGGCTATGCCAAGGAGTTTGGAATCACAACGCCCTTGCGCATGGCTCACTACTTGGCTCAGATAGCCCATGAGAGCGAAGAGTTACGATATACAAAGGAGATAGCGAGTGGAAAGGCATACGAGTGGCGTGCCGACCTAGGGAACACCCACAAGGGCGATGGCGTGCGCTACAAGGGGCGTGGGTTGATACAGATAACAGGTTGTGCCAATTATCAGGCATATGCCCGATATTGCGGCTTTGACGTTGTAAGCAACCCCGAACTACTCGAGAGACCCCTCGGGGCGGTTCGCTCATCCATGTGGTACTGGTGCACGCACGGCTGCAACGAGCTTGCAGACCAGAACGATATACGCAAGGTGACACGAAAGATAAATGGTGGTTACAATGGTCTGGAGGACAGAAAGAAATATCTTGAAAGGGCAAAGAAAACATTGGGAATAGCATGAGACTGAGACATATCATATACTATATTGGAATATGGATGATGTTCCTGTTCATCCTGTTCCTTACGAGTTGCGGGACACGGACTGTGGCGATGGACAGATATGTAGCCTACGACCGAACCAGCAGCCACACAGACACGACCTTGCAGAGCCGTTTCATCCAAGCGTTCGAGCAGATGGCGAGATACCAGAGCAGCCTACGTGAGGCGAGCGTGAGGGAGACGAGCCAAGTGAAGGACAGCGTATCTACCACGGTGGATGCCGATGGAAAGCCGATAAAGACCGAGCGTTGGCATTCGGAAGTGACCAACAAGGAAAGCAAGGAAACGACCAAACTGAGGGATTCTGTATCGGTGCTGAGGCAGACGGTGGACAGTTTGCAGGAGTTGCGAGCTAGCAAGGATTCCTTACTGGTTGCTAGCAAGGATTCTATCAACGAGTTGAGGAAGAACGTGACCACGTTCCTGGAACGGTGTGACACCTTGGAGAAGTTGCTGGGTGTGCCTATCGTCCTGTATGTAGTATCGATAATTGTATTCTTTGTTTGGAAAAAGTGTAAAAATAGCTTATGAATACAATAAAAATAAATATATTAAAGAAAAGCGTAATGGGAGTTGTCGAGGGGTTGACAACAACCATTGCTGCGCATAATCCAGATGTGGATTTTGAAACTATCTGGGCGAGTGATAGCGAAGAGCCAAAACTTGACATATACTATAGGGAAGCCATTACAGACTTGGAAAATGAACTGTCTAGTTTCTCTGCGTCAACAATGGAAAAGTTTGACCTTCAATCCTTGGCTGATGATTTTAGTTTGGTAATAGAGACTTTGGCCTATTGGCCAACTCGATTGTCTGGACTTCTGACCAATCAGATTCAAAACTATCTTGTTCATGCAGTCATGTCTGGTTGGTTGTCTGATTTTCCTGACATAAAGGCAATGGACTATGCCTCCATGGGTGTTTCTGATTTGCAAGCAGTCAAGGAAATTTTATTGAAGAAAGATTTCACGTTTTTAGAAGATGCTAGGCATGAAGACGGTGGACTTAAAAATGTGCTTTTGGAAAGAGACTTGGCAAATCGTGACGGTGATTCTGATGCAAAGTCTGATGTCGGTCAACGATTTTTTGATAGAGAGAAGGAGGGGGAGAAAAAAGATGGCAATAAATTAGATTCTTTATCTCGTTTGGGTGATGGAAGAAGTAAGGGGGACAATGTGACGGTGGTTTCGAGTAGGTCGAAGGATTTTGCTCGACAGCACTTTCGACATGAAAAGGTGGATTGGAGTGGTGGAAGACCACCTTATAGGTTAAAATAATACTTTTCAAAACAAGCAGCAATTATGGATAAAAAGGAAATTACGTTAAAGTTTGACTTGGGGCAAGTATGCAATGATATACTTGCTAGGTGCTATGTTGTAAGCCAAAGTTTGGTGGAGGATGCGCAAAAAGACATTCGGGCAGCGATAGAAAGTCCTGATGCAAAGGAAACTCAGAGCATAATTAACCGTGCTGTCACGGAATCTTTTGGAAATTTAAAGATTGCGGCACAACGATATTTGACCGTTGGACGTACAGAAGACAACAACAACTTGGAACGATTGGTTAATAGAGTCAATTCGTATTCTTACATCGACAATAAAAACGGTACTTGGACGGAAGTTGTAAAGGTTACCAAAGATGGAGAAGTTTCAGAAGAGACAACCATCGTAACCAAGAAAGGTGAGGAACGTGATGAAACAATCTATGAGGTGGTTACCCTTGTCTTGTATATTCCAAATTGGAATATCGCTGTGACAGATGGTTTGAAGAGCCACATGCACCGCTATATTGTAGATTATGTGATGAGCCAGTTCCTACAAGACCAATATGCGGACAAGGCTGGACAGTATGCCCAAAGGGTGGCTGATGACTATGGAAACATTCAGTCAGACCTCCTAAGTCGTGACAACTACACGATGAGACGCCCAAGTTTTTCTTGATGACTTCATTGTTAGTTTAGGTGTTTATGGAAAAGCCCTCGCCCCTTGGAGAAATCCTTGGAGACGAGGGCTTGTTTCGTCTATATCTTGCCGAACTTGCGAACGAAGTTGAGGCGAGTTGCCATGTATTGCGACTTGGCGAGCATCCTCATGAAGATGCCGATGCGGAAATATCGGTAGCTCTTGGTCGCCATGTAGTTGGACTTGTAACCGCCCACACGACCGATGTAGTGCCAGTTTTGGTTGTCGTTGCTCCCAAATAGCCATAGTATAGGTGCAGTGCTTGCTGTTTGCGAATGTATGTAACCTGTAATGGCATTGGGGCATTCGTCTTCGTCAAACTTCAACGTACGTGTAACAATGATACCGTCATGTATGCTGTTGTCAGATAAATCATATCCTTTGTCAAGGCATGTGACGCTTCCGTCACGAAACTGGATGTATGGATGTGGGTATGAGTTGATGGCGGTGAGTACATTTTGAATAAGAAATGTGTTCCATGCCCCATCTCGGATGGAATAGCATAATGCCACCGTGTCTGCATCAGAGCTTTTTCCCTTGGTGTTTATATCCAGGCAGAAGATTCGTGAGTTCTTGTAATCGTAGATGACTTGGCATCTTTGAAAGAAATCTATAGGGTATTCTGCAAAGTCCATGAGTTGCAAGACTCGTTCTCTTGTCTTTAGTTCTTCTTCCGTACATTCTTTTTCTTCCGCAAAAAAATCATATAATTTACTTAGAGTGTTTTGTATGGATAAAGATGGACCGTCCAACATGTCTGACATGGAAACTACCTGTGATTCTACAACCTTGCTCAGAGAGCGGTTGGTGGCAAATATTACCGATTGGTCTAATTGGGTAATTGAGTTGTTGTTGGAGCACACTTCCCTAGAAATCGGGTGTATGCCTGAGTACGTTCCTGTTGATGAAACGTCGAGAGCCCAAATGCCATCGGTAGAGAATGCGATGAGTGGAAATTGTCCGAACTGACCTTGACTGAGTGCCCTGGTAGTAGTAGCAATCCCTTGGATTGTTCCTATGCCTACGGTATTTATTCCGTTTACAGGGAAAGAATAGGGGTTGTCTGCCTCGGATGTGTAAATCTTGGAAGCCTGTTCCACGATGTCATCCTTTGTGTATTCGAAACTGGAAATCTCGTATTGCTTATAGTCCTCCGTGAAGAAACTGAGTTGCATGGCACCGTTTAGCTCGGAACATTCCGTGAGCTTGAAAGAGAACATTCGCATTGTTGATGAACTGGTATAGTCATCAACATATCCAAAGAATACCATTTGTGTAGCTCTGGAATCTGGATAAAACTTGGAGGTGTTGGCAAGTCCTAGCAAATCCATGTTGAAATTCTTTATGCACTCCACGATTTTTCTTCCTTCTGTAGTCTCAATGACTGTAACAATCTTTCTGACGCTTATAGTGTCATTGTTTCCTAGTCCGTAAAATGGAAAAAAGTAATTGCCAATCGGGAACATGGAACTGTCGAAGCCATTGAACAGTTTTTCCCTTATGTTGTATGCGTTGACCCTATGGTTATAGACAAACACCCCATCAGGGTATATTTCATTGTGACTTTTGTAGTCATCCTTCATCTGCTGTTGAAGCGCAAGGTTTTCCAACACGGACTTATCTATCTTTAATTCAGTTTCCACTAAAGGAAAATCATCAGGATTTTCCAAGTCCAATGAGGCGATTTTGTAAAATGTAGATGTATCGGCAATTTTCTTGCAATAAGTCTCGTCATCAGTAGAGGGAACATTAACCATGGCTATTCCGCAGAACATTTTCCCCTCAGTTCTTTCGTATTTCCCAGGAGCACCATCCCAGGAGTAATCCCTAGACCAAAAGCTATTGGCGAGAAATGCTTTAAGGGAATAATTTTGCTGCTTTGTAATTACACTTGTTATTTTTTGAGAAGTGTCAACTTTTGTTATGGGAGGCGTGACGTAGATGTCGATGGCTTTCACGACATTTTTCCATTTGTTTAGCTGTGCGTAACTTCCTGTAGGGCTAGATATGTATTTATAAGTCAATGCCACGTTTCTAGGAACATACATAAATGTAGCATTGCCTGTTTTTATCGTATGCACATTTCCGTCCTTGTCTTGTCGGTTATATGCGATTTTGTCGTTGTTTATGTTTATGGTGCTTATGTCTGTAATTCTGTTGTAAGCGTCCAAATTAAACCAGTTGACATCCTCTATGTATTCATGTTTGTGGCTTTTTATATTGTATTTCTTGCCACGGAATGATTCAAAATTCATGGAGAAGACATTGTAATTTCCAGGAAAGGAAACTGGCATGAAAACAGGTGCGGAGTACAATATGGTGGAGCCGTCATATAGCCTATAACAATATCTGACCATGAAGTTGGCATAGAACTTGCCGTTCTTTGCAATGAGATTGTTGGTTCTGTTAATCAAAGCCCATACGGACTGTGTGACATCAGATTGTTTGTCGGTCTTGACCTCCGCTATTGTGTCGCCAGGCTTGTAAGAACTACTGTCGAGTTTGTTGAATGTGTCGGCGGCAGTAGCGGTGAATACCTGAAACGCTACGTCAAAGCCAGCGGAAGACCCCTCCACGTCAGCCCCTCCTGTCTCATAGCTCTCGCTGTAATTTTTACTGAGTCCAAAAGAAAGGTTTATGAACGGCGGATATGTTCCAAGGTATTCATAGGCGTTCTTGTTCCACAAGGAATGGTGCATACCGTCGGAAGCTATAATAATCAAGGTGTTTCCTACGGAATTGATGTCCTTGATTATTACATCTTTGTCGAACTGTCTAATCACCCCTCCGTATGTCCCTTCCTTGTCAAACCAATGGAGGGAATGGTCGTCTTCAGAAACAGACTTGGTGATGAAGTGTTTGTAGCTACTCGACTCATGTATGTAAAGCAAAGTGGTGACAGTGCCGTCGGAAAGGCAAAGTTTGTTGGATAATGTTGTTCCTGTGAGGATGGAAGGGCGCAGTGCGCCGTCGTGCAGCTCCAGATTGCCGCACAAGGACAGCGCACCGTTCTCAACCGCCATTTCATCAGGTGTGAGGCTCAGCCCCTTGAATCTGATTAATTGTTGCATGCTTGTATGTTGTTATAAAAAAATGAAGAATCTATCTATAATGTTCCTTGTCGCACCTATTGATGAAAGCCAGCGCAGGGTAGGATGTATCTCCTATCTGTATGCTTTCCACTTGTCTGGAGACAACCAAATCAACTTCCTTGGCGGCTATCGGCATATTGTAGATAACCATGAACAGGTACTTTGCCGTTGCGGTACTGTTGCCGTGGAGTTGTCCTGGTCTTCCTGAGAGCTTGATGGCGTTCTCGATGTCTCCACACTTGATGATGTAGGTCTGCGAACCACGACTGACGAAGGAGAGGAAATCGCCAGGACGAAGCCCCAAGAGCTTGCAGGGAGCGGAGCGAAGGGTAATGCGACCGTTGACGTTGATGGAGAGTCCACGCTTCTGTTGGCGTGGACGGTTGAGGATGATGACATCATTCGTTTCCATAGGCGGTAGGTTTGTTGTACCAGAATCGCAAATAGTCGTTCTCGGCATCCGTGTTTCTGACCTTGACGTACTCACGTGTGACCCAGAAGTGTTGCTTCTTGCGCTCGGGATGCAGGTTGTAATCGACCATCATCATGGCAGGTTGCACATGACCATCGAAGGTTATCTCATACCAGTAGCGGCGCAGGAAGAACCACGGACGGCGGCGTACCTCCTGTATGGTGGTGCTGTTGGAGATTTCCACACGACATGGTACAATCGCCCAGCTTCCATCGTTCCATAGTTCACGTTTTGTTTTATCGTTGGAGAAGGACTTTTGGATTTTCACTATCTGGCAGAAATCATTGGTGAAGATGCGTGCCATCTTGCCATGGCAGAGCATGACGTGGCGACCTTTCTTGTCGGGGAGCAATTCACGCTTCTTTCCGTCCTTGTTGATGACGCATACGGTGGATAGGTACTTTCTACTAGCCATTGTGAGGCAGTCGGGGAGTTTCGCCTTGGCGTGCATACGGTCTATGGCCGCTTGCATCTTGTCGAACGCCTTCTTGTTGAAGACCTTCTTCTGTTGCTGAGGCTGTTCCTCGGTCTTGGCATCGGTGTTTTTCTTCTCACGTGCCTTCCTGACCTTCTCACGCACTTGCTTGGACGTGGGCACTTCGAGGACGTGCCCAGTCTTCTTGTCAATCTTGTAGTTGGGCTTTTCTTTTTTCATAGCTATACATTATTATATATTGTCGGTATTCTTGCAGATAATCTCGAACACATGCTTGTCGCAGATGTCGCTTCCGTTTGCCATCTTGTGACAGAAGTTGCAAGGTATTCCCTTTCTGTGGAAGTCGCAATGGTAGCATTGCAAAAGTTCTTTTTCCTTCTCCTTGCGTGGAACGGCACGCACGATGTATGCGAAATGGTCGTACAGTTGTCCAGGAACAACGAAACTAGCCTCTCTCAGCGAGGGGAGCTTGTAGCCCATGCGCTTGATGAACCAGAGGCGCAGGTAAATGAGGTATCTTTTAATCTTTTTCATGTCGCTAAGTTACATGTTTTAAGTGGGGTAGTGTTGATAAGTTGCGCAACTCGGTTACGTATAGCCGAATTGCGCCAAAGATGGTTACTTGTTGTCGCCCTTGTCACAGACGTTGATGCTCACTTTCAAGTCATGCTCGAACACGTCCATGATTTTGGTCTCGATGAGGCTCTTGATTTCATAGTCTATCATGGTGTTGCCCATGACGGTGTCCACGTATCTTCTTGCACGCTCCAGTGACTTGGCTTGAACAAGGAAGTTGTTGTAGGAGCGTTTTTCCTTCTGTGTCTTCTCGTCGATGGTGATGAAGGATAGCTTCGCCTTGAACCAAAGGTCATCATCGTCGATGTCGGAGAAGAATATCTCCCCATACTTGGCAGGGTCGATGTTGACGATTTTCAACTCACCAGACACATAGACGCTCATTTCGTCTAAGATGCGTGCCTCTGCCTCGGTGAAGGAGAGGGCATCCACGGTGTATGCCTCCAGTACAGGCTTTTCCGTTCCGTCTTCCTGTGTCTTCTCGTACTTCACCTTGCACTCGAACCATGTTCCTGTGCGTGAGCGCAATGATTTACCGTCACCCTTGTTGGTGAACTTCTCCTTTGCAGGAGCATCTTGTTTCTTTTCCATAATCTTATGATTTTTGATTGTTACTGTATGTATCATTTCTTGACCTCCTTGTATTCCTTGGCTATAAAGTACATGGTGCCAGGACAGGCTGGATTCCTAAGGTGGTCGTTAAGCTCGATTCTCGCCATCTGCTCGTCGGTGTTGTCGAAGATGCTCCTTGCCTCCTTGGCGTTGGGGAATCTCTCCATGACGTGCCAGACGATGCGCTTGCCTTCCTTGATTGCCAACTCGTCGAACCACTTGACCAGCATCTTGTCAACCTTGGATTCCCCATCCTTGATGGACTTGAACCAAGCGTTGATTTTCTCCTTGTCGGCATCACGTTTCTTCTTCTCGGCGAAGTAGAGCTTCGTGGTGGTGCGTAGTTGCGCCACCTCCAGAAAGAACTTGCCGTTCTCGTTGTCGGGAACATCGGATGCGTTCGCCTCCATGATGGTCTCGTCCACTCGTTTCTCCAGTTCTATGGACTGTTTGAGGGCGTACTTGTTCCGTGTTCTCCAGAACTCCTTCTGTGACGTGCGCATGGCACTCACTAGCTTGTGGAATGCTTTTGCTGATTCTTCACTCATTTTATTCCCAGTATTTTCTTTAGTCTGTTGATTCTCTTTATCTCGGATGGAACGAGGTTTCCTTCTTCGTCCGTCTTGCAGAGCAGGGTGAGCTTGGACAGTCCGTTGCTCACCTTGACGTACTTGTGGTGTGCGTCCTTCTCCCTCTCTGTGATTCGGATTCTCGCCTCCTCAATCTTTTTCCTCGCCTGTTCCTATCGGGAGACGTTGGCGACTTGGTTCTGTATTCTATTACCCATGGTGCTATAGGTTGATGAAGTCTTCCACGTCTATGTAGTCGATACCGAAATTTTCGGCACATTTCTTGTCAGAGTCTGAGAACTGCCCTGGTTTGCCACTGGCATCCCCAATCATGACCATTTCTTTCTTGGAATGTTTGTTGTTAGGATGAAACTCTAGGATTTTCTCCAGCATTCCCACGTTTGGTTTGCGGAGAGGGTCTTCCATGTCGGTTGAAATGCAGTACCAACCATCCACCTCAGGACGGAACAACTTTCCGTCTTGGTACTTGTCAATCAAGTAAGCACGTAAGAACTGCATGATGCTTTGGAACTTCGCCCAAAAGTCGTTTTTGGAAACGTACTCTGGTATTCCTCCTTGATTTGTCACGATGCCGACAAGTTCAAGCTTGGTGAACACCTTTGCGATTTTGTCGAGCACTTCCTTTCTGATTCGGAAGTCGGTGCAGTCCTCGGGGAACGTCTTGCCCGATACCGTCTTGATTAGCGTGCCGTCCAAGTCGATGAACAACACTGTCTTCTTGCTTAATTTTTCCATTGTCTGTAAGTTTAGTTTCTTCAAGGCTCTTAGCCTCTTGTTCTTTTTACTGTTGTACTTTTTGTTGGCTTTGATTCTCTCGGCGTTGGCCTCTCGGTATATGGCCATCTGTGCCAAAAGATGCTCCTTGTGCTCACGGTAGTACGTCTTGTGGTACTCTCGTATCTCCTCGTCAGTCTTCTTACGTCTTCCCATCAGAGCCTCCTTTCTTTGGCAAGAGGTCTTCGATGTATAGCCAACGAGTGACACAATTCTGTTCTACATATTCTTTCCAATCGTAATATGTAATGTCAATATCAGCAATATATTCTACAGAATAGCACTTTTGAGAAAACCCATCAGATGTGTATGTGGATTCCACTAAAATATCTCCATTTATAGGCTCTTCCTTTGCATCATGCCACAAGTCCTTCAAGAATTGCTCGATTGCCCAGTGAGCACCTCTTGTGAATAGTTCTCTGTTGGTTTCTTCCCTATCTTTACCTAAATCAATGGCATAATATTCATCAGCACATGCGATTGCAGCTTTTTCTATCTGTTTGTCTGTTATCATACTACTTAAATTTAATGATGAAAAATTCCTTATCTAGCCACTTGTAAGGGCAAAGTCCTTTCTTTGGCTTGCCGATGGTTATGCCCATGATTTCCTTCTCGATACGTGGCTTGTCGTCTCCATATCCGTTGATGAAGAGGACGTGAGTGTAAGGACGGTAAAGCACCTTTTCACAATACGTTTCTGCCACCACATCGTAAACTACTTCACAATTAGTGGTCAGACGTTTAATCCAATACGGCTTAATCTCCCGATACTCCTCCTTCTTCTCGCCCGATAATATTTTATCGAACCATTCCTTTTTGACCGATAGGGTCAGTACTTTCTTTTCCATACGCTTATTTTTTAATCAGTTTATACACTTTTTCAAGCACCTCGGTTGATAGTTTTCCAAAAGGGTAGTCGTGTATTTTACATAAAAGTTCTTTTCTGTGCTCGAACTCTAAAATACGTTCTTGTGTAGCCTCACGTATGTATGGTGGAGGATTGCTTATGGCACCTACCATAGTTCCGTCTTTCTTTCGGAACTTGCCGCCACCAATGGTGCAGACAAAATTCTTGAACAGTCGCTTGACCTCACACATAGATTGCACATTGTCAAAGTACAGGATAACCTTGTCTCCTATCTTAATGTCTTCTAGATTTTCCATACTCAGAATGTTTTAATCATTATATTTCTGTCTCTTCTTAACTCAGCGTTAAACTTTCGCTTATCTCTTAGGTTCGGCTTGTAGTCCGTCTTATGGCATCCACACTGCCCAACACGCAACCAATAGTCTATCTTTCCGAGATTGACAGGCTTGGCGTTTGCGAAACTATACTTCATCCTTCCACCTCCTCCCAGTCAGTTGCGAGAACATCTTCCATTGAGAAGAACTCCTCGAAATTGTTATACCAGATTTTTTGTCTCTCGCTTTCATCAATGAGATATAAAAGTGATCTCTTCGCAACAAAGTAAATATACATTCCTTTGTCCCACTCTTTGCGTTTCACTTTCTTCCCTTCCTTCATTCTTCTCAGAGCCTCCGAGAAGTCAAATGTTTCCTTCTTCATCGTTTTTCTTCTTTTTACTTGTTAAACTTATCGCCTTGATGATGCGGTGGTCTCCCTTATCTCCATTCCCTGCAATATAAATAAGAGATTGATGCAGCCAATAGGGAGAGAGCTTGTCTAATCCTTTATTTATCTTCTTTGCCAGTCTAACCTTCATGCTTACCTTCCTTTCTGTCGAACTTGTTACCAATAACTTTCAAAAAACACGTGTGATTTGAGAAAACACGCATAGTTGCAAAAGCTCCAGCCTTTTCATATACGTAACCACAAATATTTCTTTTCCACTTTATCGCTGATACTATACCACTATCTTCATCGTACAAAAGGTCTCCCTCAAAGATGTCCATTCCTTCCTTATCTTTCAGCCCTGTGTACTGGCAGACGGAAGAAGGGTCAACTGGATAGACAAACACACCTTTCTTCTCTTGTTGCCCTATACAACACTCGAAGCCTCTGACGTTGTGATAGAGGTCTCCTTCCACCCACTCGCCATTGTCCAGGCGTTTGGCTTTAAAAAGTATTTTTCGTTCCATAACTATTTTTCTTTAAGTTCTACAGGTTCATCGCTCCAAGATAATTCTCTTCCGATGAGCTTCTTGATACTGCCCTTCGAGATATGTATAAGCTCTCTGAGAGGGTGCTTGTTAATACTAATAGCAATGCTTCCGCAAATTTTTTCAGGCTTAATGCTTGAAATAAATTCATTACCTTCCAAATCAACACTTAACCATGCCATAACTATTCATCTAATTTTGGACTCCAGTATTTTAGCCCACAGTAATCTTCCCCACATAGCTCTCTGCTGTTTTTATACTGACAATTAGAACAATTTTGTTCGGTTGGATTCCACAGCATAAAAGAAATTGCATCACGAAAACCATTGTCGTATATCTCTCTTGTTCAAATGCGTCGAAAGCTTCTATATAAGCTTTTTCTTCTTTTGCTTGTTGAATTATTTCATCTATTTTTTCATTACTCATTATTCTTCCTCCAACTCTTTAAGTGCCTCACGCAAAAAACAAATAGCTTTATTCTTCTCATTCTTTGATACACGAAACCATTTAAGTATATCAATACTTTTATGGATTTTCTCAATAGCTTTTTCTTTGCTCATTGCTTATCCTTCTTAACTTCAACAAAATCAATAAGGTATTTGTTTCCCTTATGAACACCCTTGATTACTGGAACTATGTTATCATAGCAAGTAATCATCAAATCGCCATTTGCAACAGATACTCTAAACTTATCAGTTCCTATTGCCATAAAGTTATTTCTTTTCATATTCTCTTCTTTTTACCCTCTCCACCTGTCACATGGAGAGGGTGGTTAATTACTCTGTTATCAATACATCAAAATCTTTAAATTCACAATTCTGTTCTACAATATCTTCTTTAATAGCATTTTTGATACTATAAAGATATTCTTCCGCCTTGTCTAATTCTTTACCTCTCAGAATTACTTTAAAAGAAATATATTACTTATATTTATATCCAATACTAGTTGCAGCAGAAGCGACACCACCGATTAAAAGAAATATATTACTTATATTTATATCCTTTGCAGGATGGTTAGTCAATTTTCTTTATGCTATCTCTTTCATAGCCACATAACACAAACTCTCTGTTTGAACGAGTACCATCTTTCTTTGCTGGGTTGACTCTTATTTCAACAAAGCCAGTGCATCCGTTAGGTTTAATGCTTGCAATCCAGCAAATATCACATCTCGAACAACTTATTTTATCGTCCACTTTGTAAGGAAGTCCTTCAATATATTCTGCTACATAAGAATAAATCTGTCTTTTAGCATTTCTTATAATGATTTCCTGTTCCTTTACTTTTTCTTCTAATTCTTCTTTTGTCATAATCTATCTATTTATGTTAATCTTCTACAACAAATCCGTTTTTAGTGCAAGTTCTTGCCTCACAAGGAGGGCTAAAAGATGCCATAAATTGACTTTCCAATGCTTTTGCTTTTTCAAGTGTATCAGCATACCCAAAGCGTTCATTATATGTGACTAAATAGGGTCTGCTGAATTAATTTCGAGTCACAGACAGAGGGTAGCAGACGTAGACCCTCATAGTGACGATAATGATGAAAAAACGCCAGATTTCGGT
>ERZ780095.252-NODE-252-length-18875-cov-7.68114_pt1 | contig 18875 bp, 15 predicted proteins | sample MGYA00511574_ERZ780095 | MGnify/ENA primary metagenome ERZ780095 (study PRJEB29588, sample SAMEA2153837) | human gut metagenome | biome: human gut; feature: human-associated habitat; material: faeces | place: Denmark | collected 2008/2010 ...
CGGACGTCCTGGCCAAAGAGGCGAAACTGTCCAAGCCGACGGTTTTAAAGCTGTTACACGGGGATACAACCGTTCAAGTCGGCAACGTTTTAAAAGTCCTGAATGTCCTTGAACACAGACGCAAAAACTGGTTTAAATCGGCAGAGGAATAAACAAAACAGGCGGAGCCCTAATGCCCCGCCTGCGTATTTCATGTAAAACGACCTAGAAGTTGTACTTGAAGTTAATCAAACCGGTATGGTCTTGATAATCCTTCTTGAACTTGCCTTCGTAACTTAACGTAATCTCGGAATCATTCCCGATCGTAACACCGACATTGGCTCCAGCTTCAATACCGAAACGCTTCAACATATCGCCTTCAACGATATAGCTTGAACCGTCCGCCAAAACGACCGTGTTCGTTTCGTCATCGCGTTCAAAGTCATACGTCGCCGCCAACTTTAATTCGGGCGTAATACCTATGCGGTGATTTGATTTCAATGTGTACTTCTTCGACAGTTTTACTCCGCCGACAGCCGTCCATGTGTCAAACGACTTCGAGCGCATCGTCGCCCCCAAAGCATCGGTATGATCGTCTTGTTTGACGTGCGTATAACGCAAAGCCGCTTCCGGCGTTAAAATGCCGAAGTTATATCCCGTCGCAATCTGCGCGCCAATCGTGTCCGCGTCGTAATCACTCGTCAAGCCGATTAAGTTGGTCGTGTCGTCATATTCCGAATGACCGTAACTGGCGATCGCGTTGACATAAAACTTATTCGGTTTGTATTCCGCATAGATAAACCCGGTATGCGTATCGACATCGGTCTGTGAACGGTCGCTGTCAATATCGGTCTTTGTAAAAGCGTACCCGATACCGGTTTTAAACGAGTCCGTCAGATTGGTTTCAATACCGGCGGCAAATCCCGTTGAATCTGACTTAAAGCCGTTTGCGGTATCAAGCTTGGCATAATTATACATGCCTTGTGCCCAGACGGAAGAGCGACCGACGGCATAATCTCCGCCCGAACGACCGCGCGCATTGCCGGAAGTGCCTCCGCCCAATCGGGTGCCGATGACGTTAATTACGGATTTTGCCGTATTTAAAGCCGTCTTGGTGCCAGAAGAGGACGTATCAGGGGCAATTTCACGAAGGACTTGCTTCGTTTCCTGAACTTTACCGGCAATTTGGTCAAGCAGGTTATTGATTTTGGCAATGGTTTCCCGCTTGGCGTAATCCAATACGCTCAAAGTGCCTTCACTTAAATCCAGAGCTTTAATCGCGTTTTGTTCCGCCATGGATACAAGAACACCGGCTTTTTTTAAATCTTCAACGGCGGCTTCTCCGGCCGTTGCCAAACGCAGAATATAAAGGTCTCCGCCCGTCCAACCGGTTAAGGCTCCTATACTTGAAGCATCCGCAACATCAAACGAAGTCCCCGACACCGCATAACGGTTGGTGGCATAGTTTGCAAACGTAAAGCCCGTTCCGTTTGTGATTTTGTATAAAGTGACTTTGTCTCTGGAAGCGTTGCTCATATCAAGCGCCAACGTAACATCGGTCGCGTTTCCGGTAATGATGGCAGAATTTTTAGCAGCATCGGTCAAGACGGCAGAGATCGTTCCGCCCGTAAAGTTCGTCGCCGTCAAAGTTCCCGTACCGATATTCAGCGTTTTTCCTTCGGCGATTTTAACGGTGTTCAGCGTCGCTTTGTTGTTGATGTCGGAAAACAGGTAATTGTCGTTAAACGTCAAATTAACGCCCGTGCCCGACAGTTCTCCGTTTATGCGCGATGCGGAATGATTAAAGGAAACGGAACTGCCCGACTGAGCGTTCACATTACCGTTTAACGTACCGCTTAATTCCAAGAAGGTGTTGGCGGCAAGATTGACGGTATTGTTATCTTTTGACGCAAGACTTAAGCTCGCTCCTTGCCCGACAATCAATTTGGAATTATCGGCAAAGTTAATTTGTCCGTGCGCCGCCGAAAGCGCGTTATTGCCTTTTGCCGTGATGGTTGAATTATTGAACGTAATATTGCCCTTCCCTTCGGCAAGGCTGTTGTTCACAACGGCACCGGTATCGTTCATAACGACCGAAGAATCTTGAAAAGCGACGTTAACCGAGTAAGCGTCCACTGTTGAATTATGATCCGTATAGGCTTTTCGTAAAGCGGCTTCGACTTGTTCCATATCAACAGAACCCGAACCCAGCCATACGCTTTGTAAATAATTTTTGATTTCTTGACTGCCGTCAAAATCAGCCTCCAGGGCATCCGAAATCCACAAAGGAAACTCTTCGATATTTTTGCTCGTCGCATCAATCTGTTTGACGCTGTTCATAACGATATTGACGGACTCATCAATTTCCGCCTGCGTCAGTTTGTTTTGAACATTGGTAATGACGACCGAACCGTCATTTCCGTTACTGGAAATGTTCCACTTTGCCATACCGGCTCCGGCGACAGAATTGCCGTTTAAAATCAGTTCGGCATCCGTAAAAGAGGCGTCCGAAGGCGATACATCCCATACAACATTAAGGGTTCCTTGCGGCAAAGACCAATGATCCACACTATTTTGAATAGAGCCGATAAAAGTTTGATTGTTCCCGATGATTTTCCCGGAAACAGCTGGAGAACTCAACGTCGCGTTAAAAACGTTCAACCCTGTGTCACCGGTAACGTTAAACCGGTTAAGTGCGACCAAATCATGTGTTTTTGACGGGGATAATTTGATTTTCGCATTATCGGAATCAATAACGACTTCGTTACCTTCCATTTCGAGGCTTGTTATATTTTCCAAATTGCCTCCCGAAAGGGTAACGACTTTTCCTTTTAAATTTGTTTCCCCGTTGAATGTTCCCCCGGAAACAGTGAGATTCCATACTCCGCCGGAATAAATGTCCGCGTTATTAAACGTGCCGCCCGTGATTGTTAAATCCTCCATTTGGGGCATGGAAAAATCGTCTTCGTTATAAACGCCTTCGGATATCGTTTTAGCGTTCGCTACTCCTATTCCGACAAACATCATCGTGTTGATTAATGCGCATTTTAGTAAAACAGCCCGATACCGCGCCGTCAGTTCTTTTAAGGTTGTCTTTGATTGTTTCATGATCATCCTCCTTATTTAAGTGAAAAACAATACTTGGGCTGCTTAACGTAGCTGAGCATGATAAAGAGAGGCGTAGATGCTGTTCGGAGAGTTGATTAATTCGTCATGAGTGCCTGTTTCAACGATTTCTCCGTAATTTACGACGACGATTTTATCGGCATTTCGAACTGTTGAAAGACGGTGAGCAATTATAAAGACGGTTCGGTCTTTCATTAAATTTTCGATAGCCTGTTGAACAACGGCTTCAGATTTATTGTCCAATGCAGATGTCGCTTCATCTAAGATGACGATTGGAGCGTTTTTTAGGAAAGCTCGCGCGATGGCAATACGTTGTTTCTGTCCGCCTGAAAGAAGAACTCCGCGCTCTCCGATAAAGGTATCGAGACCCGCATCTAAAGAAGAAATAAATTCGTCCAGACAGGCGTTTTTGACGGCATCACGAACATCGTTTTCAGAAGCAGCCTCGTTTCCCAGCATAATGTTTTCGCGAATGGTTCCTGAAAATAAGAAATTGTCCTGAAAAACGATAGAAATCAGACTTCGTAAAGAATGAAGCTCTATGTCTTTTATGTTAATTCCGTCAAAAGTAATTTGTCCTGAGTTAACGTCGTAAAAACGAGGCAGCAAATTGACCAAAGTTGTTTTTCCGCCTCCGGAATTTCCGACGAAAGCCACATTTTCTCCGATGTTGATCTTTAAATTGATGTGTTTTAAAACGGGATGTCCGGGAATGTATTCAAAACAAACGTCTTTATATTCAATTCCTTTATGTAATTTGACCAAAGGAATCGGTGCGGAACAATTTTTAATTCGAGGCTCGCTTTCCAACAAAGAAAAGACCCGTTCCATTGCCATTAAGGACATTTGAACCGAGTTAAAATTGTTTCCGATGGATTTTACAGGCGTGTACAGCATGATTAATGCCGCTATAAAAGAAACAAAATCCCCGGGAGTTACGGTTTGGGTGACGATTAAATAACTGCCCAACCAGATCACTCCGGCTACCCCGCATGCAATAACGAAATGCATTAACGGTGACAAGAGACCTGTTTTTTGTATCATCTTTATGCCCAGATGAAAGACTTGCTTCATCGTTTGTCTGAAACGGTTCAGCTGATATTCCTGCAGGTTATAGGAAGTGATTATTCTGTTTCCGCTGAATGTTTCATTGTAATAAGTTAGGACTGAGGCGCCGGAAAATACGCTTTTAGCCATGATGCCTTTTATGCGTCTTCGGACGGTTGTCAGCGGGAACAGGGCTGCCAGTAAGATTATTGTTGCAAAGATGGCTAATTGCCAAGAATTGTAGAACAAAACGGCGATGAGAGAAATTGATGAAAATAAGCGTGTTGTATACAGTTTTATGTTTGATAACAGCCCGGAACACGCCAAGTCGACGTCGTTATTAAAGCGAAACTGTATGTCTCCCGAGGAAGATGTATCAAAGAAGGAGGCGTCATAATACATTAGTTTTCGGAATAACTTGATTTTTACATCCATTGCGATTTTTTGACCGACCCATGTGTTCAGGTAGGTTGCCGCATAGTTCAGCGCACTTTGTAGTAAACTGAAAACAACGATAAGAATGGGGATAAAGTCTGTGGATTTTGCAGATTTTTCAACCAGGATGATATCCATGTAAGGCTTTAAAGCCCACGCGATCAAAGCATCCATTCCTCCGATCGGTATTGTTATAAGCAATGCCAACACGGCTCTCACCCAATACGGACGGACATACGGGAGGATTTTTTTATAATTTTGAACAAAATAAAAAGAATTTATCTTGTTGGAAAACCATAATTTTATAGATCGAAACATTAAAAAAACATACCCAAAATAAAAAGAATTTTAGGTCTGAGTCTACGAATAAAAATAATTGAGTCAACAAAAATATGAATATATGAATGATTCGGAAAAAATGTCCGTTTTTTTTATTTGATATCCTATCTTTTTTTTAAAATCAACCCCTTTTTTGTTTTTATATGTCTTTTAATATTTTTCTTTGATTTTTGGTTCGGAAAAAACGGACGTTTTTTGTGGCTCGAAAAAACGTGCAACATAAGGTGTTACAGGGATATGAGATTAGGAACTTCTGTGCGAAAGTATAGAAAGATCAGCCAGATGACACAGGCAGAGCTGGCAAAAAGGGTCGGTTGTTCGATTAAAACCGTTAACAATATCGAATGCGAAAGAGTTTTTCCTGATTTGAAGCAAGTTGTCGCTTTGTGTGGAGCGCTTAACGTTGCGATAGAAGATTTGATCGGCGTTTCATCCCATACATCTTGCGATAAATTTTCATCAAAGAAGCGCTGCTTGACAGAGATTTCAGCCATGAGCGAAGAAAACTGCTCGCTTCTTTTAAATTTTCTCCATTTATTTAAATAATGACGGGTGTAGAGCATATGCTGTTTGTTTTTGATATGGATGGAACGCTGACGCCTCCCCGTTTATCGATGACGGCAGAATTTGCCATTCGATTTCACGCATGGCAAAAAAGCCATTTTTCTTTTGTTGCAACGGGCTCTGATTATAAAAAAGTTGAAGAACAGCTTCCTCCCAGTGTTATTTCTGCTTTTTCCGGCATTTATTCTTCTATGGGAAATGTCCTTCGTTCGGGCGGAAAAGTGGTTTATCAAAAGGAATTTGCTCCTGATACGGAGTTGTTTAACTGTTTAGAGCAGTACAGACGCCAGACGGCGTATCCTTGTCAGCTTTTTCCGAATTATATAGAGCAACGCATCGGCATGATTAATTTTTCCGTTTTGGGACGCGATTGCCCTTATGTCGAGAGAGAACGCTATTCTGCTTGGGATAAAACGGAACATGAACGTTTAAAAATACAGGCGGAACTTCAATCTCGTTTTCCCCAATATGAAGTTGCCGTTGGCGGGTCGATTTCTATGGATATTACACCGAAAGGATGCGGAAAGGGACAAATCGCGACGCACTTGAGGGAGGTTTATCCGAATGAACCGATTACGTTTTTCGGAGACAAAACATTTAAGGGCGGAAACGATTATGAGTTGGCCGAGGCTCTTTTGGCTTTGGAAAATACAGAGGTTGTCCAAGTAAACGGTCCTGAAGAAGTTTTGAGTATTTTGGAGGCATAATAATGGCAACATATTACATTGTTTCGGGGGGATTTGATCCTATTCACGAAGGACATATTGAAATGATTAAAGCCTCTGCGGCAAAGAGTGACGGGGTTATTTTGCTGTTAAATTCAGATGAGTGGCTTTGTCGTAAAAAAGGAAAAAATTTTATGAATTTCAAGACTCGTCTGGCCATTTGCGAAAACATCAAAAATGTCATAGATGCATTTGGTTTTGACGACACGGATAATTCAGCATCTGACGGAATTCGCAAGGCTCGTCGTAAATATCCGGACGCTGATCTTGTTTTTGCGAACGGCGGAGACCGAACAAAGGATAATATCCCGGAAACACAGGCGGCGAAAGAATGCAATGTTCGTTTGGAGTTCGGTGTCGGCGGTGAAAATAAAGCTAACAGTTCATCTTGGATTTTGAATAGCTGGAAAAAATAAATGCCCGTAGTTTCTGTTATTATTCCCTGTTTTAATCAGGGGGAATTTATTAAAGAAACATTAGAGAGTGTACTGAATCAGACATTTCCTGATTTTGACGTTATCATTACGGACGACGGATCCGACGATATACAAACAAAGGAAATTTTAAAGTCTCTCAATCATCCAAAAGTCAGAGTCATCTTTTCGGAACACAAGGGAGTTTGCCATGCACGAAATTTAGCTATATCCGAAGCAAAAGGGGAATATATTCTGCCATTGGATGCCGATGACAAAATAGGCAAAACATACTTGAAAAAAGCTGTCGATATCTTTAGCGAAAATCCGAATATTGGAATTGTTTACTGTGAAGCAGAATATTTCGGGCTCCTGAATGGAAAGTGGGATCTACCTTCTTACTCTTTGGAGGGAATGCTGAATCAAAATTGTATTTTTGTTTCAGCAATGTTTCGAAAGGCTGATTGGGCGAAAGTCGGGGGCTTTAACCCAAATATGTCTTTAATTCGTGAAGATTGGGATTTTTGGCTGTCATTGATTGAAAACGGGGCAGTTGTTTTTAGAATACCGGAAACGCTTTTTTATTATAGAAAACAAGCATCTTCTCGTTCATCTGTTACGCAGCAATCTTTTGAAAAGTCTGCATTAACGATTGTACGAAATCATATAAATTTGTATGCGCAACATTTCGATTGTCTGCGTGGAGAAATGAAGGCAGCTTTCTTTGATGTTAAAAATATACGAAGCATATTAAAAATAAAGAATATTAATAAAATAAAATACTTTATTTTGTTTTTTGTTGAAAAAATGAAAAAAATTCCGTTTTTTATATCAAGATTTTTTAATTTTATAAAAATTTATATTTTATTTCCATTTTATGTCTATAAAACATATAAACTTGTATCAAAAAGGTTTGAAAAATGACAAGTCCTCTTGTTTCAATCATTACAGTAACAAAAGACCTCGTGAAAAACGATCGGAAAGAAAGTTTTGAGGAATGCGTGAATTCGGTTCGAATGCAAGATTATCCGAATATTGAACATTTGATTATTGACGGAGCCTCACAAGACGGAACAACAGAACTTTTTCAGGAGCTGGGGCTGAGGTATGTTTCAGAAGAGGATACAGGGATCTTTAACGCGTGCAATAAAGGTATACAGTTTTCCAAAGGAGATTATATTGCTTTTTTGAGTTCAGATGATTTTTATACGAAAAAAAACGCTGTTTCTTCTGTCCTTGAGGTAATGCAAAAAGAAAGAACAGATTTTTCGTGTGCCCCGTTTGATTTAATAGATGAAGCTGGTAATTTTCTGGAAAAACGGCCGGTTCGAACTTTTTTATTTCCGTTCGGAATGCCTTTCGGTCATCCGACAATGTTTGCACGACGTTGCTGCCTAGAGAAATTGGGCGGTTTTGACGAAACGTTTAAAATTTGTGCGGATTTTGATCTGATAAATCGTTGTTTTGTTGGCGGGTATAAGCCGTCAATTTTGAAGGAAAGTTTCGTTGCATTCCGCTTAGGGGGTCTTTCTTCATCACAGTTATTAACTGTTGAAAAAGAAAATATTCGCGTTGTTTCAAAAACATGCAATATGGATGAAAAAGAGGCAAAGAAAGCATACGAGACTAAGCACCTTCCTTTTTTTACACTCTGCTCTGTTTTAAAAAAAGCACGAAATTTGCCGGAACGGAAATTGCTTTTAAAACGTGGCGCAAAAGAATCAATAAAAGATTTTCGACATAAAATTTTAACCTGCCATCTACGCAAAGGAAAACGTTGCTTTCGTTTTCTTGGAATTACTTTTTATAATGAGGCAAAAAAATGAAAACAGCTTTTATTACCGGCATCACGGGACAAGACGGGTCTTATCTGGCAGAATTGTTGTTGGAAAAAGGCTATAAAGTACACGGGTTGAAGCGTCGTTCGTCTTCTTTTAATACTGGAAGAATCGAGCATTTATTGGATAATCCAATGTTTGTTTTACATGACGGAGACCTGATCGACAGTACGAATTTAATTCGTTTAGTTCATGAAATCCAACCTGACGAAATCTATAATCTGGCAGCGCAAAGCCATGTCAAAGTTTCTTGGGATTGTCCTGAATTTACAGCCGAATCCGATGCCGTCGGGACATTGCGTCTGTTGGAAGCCGTGCGGGTCAACGGATTGGAAAAAAAGACGAAATTCTATCAAGCTTCAACATCCGAATTGTTCGGTTTGATCCAAGAACCGATCCAATCTGAAAAGACACCTTTTTATCCGCGTTCTCCGTACGGTGTAGCAAAGCTTTATTCTTATTGGATTATTGTGAATTACCGTGAAAGTTTCGGGATGTTCGCCTGTAACGGTATTCTATTCAATCATGAAAGTCCGCGCAGAGGAGAAACATTTGTAACTCGCAAGATTACAATGGCGGCGACCCGAATTTCTTTGGGAATGCAGGATAAACTGTCTTTGGGAAATCTGAATGCCAAACGTGACTGGGGACATGCCAAAGATTATGTCGAAGGAATGTGGCGTATTTTACAACACGACAAGCCGGAAGATTTCGTTTTGGCGACCGGTACGACGACATCTATTCGTGACTTTGTCACAATGACTTTTAAAGAATTGGGTATTGAAATCGAATGGCAAGGCACCGGAGTTGATGAAAAAGGGATCAACAAGGCTACAGGTAAGGTCGTCGTCGATGTAGATCCTCAGTTTTTCCGTCCGGCGGAAGTCGAGCTTTTGTTAGGGGATTCAAGCAAAGCACGGACGCAATTAGGTTGGCAGCCGACTTATGATTTACAGGCGTTATGCAAAGAAATGGTTGCTTACGACCTTGACTTGGCGAAACGAGAAAAACTTTTGAACGACAATGGCTTTGAAACTTTTACGCCGAGGAACATCTAGAATGAAAAAAACAGACAAAATATATGTCGCCGGTCATACAGGGCTTGTCGGGTCTGCAATTTTACGGCGATTGCAAAAGGACGGGTATAAAAATATCATCGTCCGTCCTCGCTTGGAACTTGATTTAACCGATCAAAAGGCGGTCAATGATTTTTTCAGTACGGAAAAACCGGATTTTGTTTTTTTTGCAGCGGCACGGGTCGGAGGCATTGTCGCCAACAGTACTTATCCGGCGGAGTTCATTTATACGAATCTGATGATCGGTACGAACATCATTCACGCTGCGTATAAAAACGGCGTAAAAAAGTTGCTGAATCTTGCTTCCAGCTGCATTTATCCGAAAGACGCCCCCCAACCGATGAAAGAAGAATTTTTATTGGAAGGAAGTTTAGAAAAAACATCGGAAGCCTATTCCGTTGCAAAAATTGCAGCCGTCAAACTATGCCATTATTACAACATTCAATACGGCACGGATTTTTTAACTTTGATGCCGCCGAATCAATACGGTATCGGAGACAACTTTAATATGCAAACGGCACATTTCTTACCGATGCTTGTACGTCGCTTTCATTTGGCGAAGCTTTTAAATCAAGGTGATTTCGACGGTTTGAAAAAAGACGTATCGACCAACAAACTGGGGTGGGACATTGATAATGAAATTGATTTTTCAAATAACGCCTCTTTAATTGCCGCCTGTGCGAAAGTCGGCGCTTTCGCGGATAAAATAACGGTTTGGGGAGACGGTTCCGTTTACAGGGAGCTGATGAATTCGGATGATTTAGCAGATGCCTGTTTATATGTCATGAATAACAAGACGGCTGCCGACATCGGCGAATTTGTCAATATTTGCGCAGGCGGAGACATTCAAATGCGCAAATTGTTGGAATTGATACAAGAAATCGTCGGTTTCAAGGGAAGCATCGAATACGACACGACCAAACCGAACGGTGTTTTCAGAAAATTATTGGACGATACAAAGTCGAAAAAACTGGGATGGCAATGCAATCGCAATCTAAAGGACGGCATTTCGGATTTTTATCATTGGTATTTAAGCAGTCAAAAAAAGGATTTTTAAGATGACAACCCCCAAACAAATCAGAAAAGACATTTTAATAATGGGATGGAAATCGAAAGCCTCTCATTTAGGGTCGGCTTTAAGCCTGGTTGAAATTTTATATGCCCTCTATTTTCAGACGGCGAACTTTTCCAAAGAAAAAGTGCACGATCCAGAACGCGATAAAATCATTTTAAGTAAAGGTCATGGCAGTGTCGCTTTATATTCGGTTTTAAACTGTCTGGGCATCATCAGCGATGAAGACATAGAAAGTTATTCTCAAAACGGCGGTCGCCTTCCCTGCCATATCGACATGACTTCCGCCGAAGGGTTGGAAGCGTCTGCAGGTTCTTTGGGACATGGTGCCGGCATCGGTGTCGGTATGGCGTTAGCCAACAAGATGGATGCAAGGACGGGACGGATTTTTGTCATTGTCGGAGACGGAGAAATACAGGAAGGATCTGTTTGGGAAGCTGTCGCCTTAGCCTCGACACAAAAGCTGGACAACTTTACGCTTATCGTCGACTTTAACGGCATACAGGCGTCCGATTTCAGTAACAAGACCATTGATCAAAGAAACTTGTCCGAACGATTGACCGCATTCGGTTTTGATGCCTGTGATGTCGACGGGCATGATGTTGACGCTTTAACGGCTGCTTTTAAAAAAAGATCCGACAAACCGACAGCAATCGTCGCCCATACCGTCAAAGGAAAAGGTGTTTCCTTTATGGAAAACACCGTGCAATCACACTATACGAAACTGACGGACGAATTGTGTGAAAAAGCTCTTGCCGATGTGGAAGGAATGTAAAAAATGAGAATGGTTTTTGCAGAAATGCTGACGAAACTGGCTCGAGAAGATAAGGATATTTGTATTGTAACTCCTGATATGGGATACAGTATTTTGGACGTTTTTGAAAAGGAGTTCCCTGAACGTTTTTTCAATGTCGGCATTGCCGAACAAAATGCGGTCAGTGTCGCGGCTGGGTTGGCTTTGTCGGGTAAAAAGCCATATGTTTACAGTATTATCCCTTTTGTAACCATGCGTTGTTTTGAACAGATCCGTGTGGATGTGGCATATATGAACACGAATGTCAAACTGGTCGGTGTCGGCGCAGGATTTGAATATGGTTCGGCCGGTTACACGCATCAAGGCGTGGAAGATCTGTCCGTCATGCGCTGTTTGCCCAACATGATCGTTTGTGCCGCTGGCGATAATCGAGAAATTGAAGAAATAACCAAACAAAGCGTTCAGATAAACAAGCCGATGTACATCAGAATCGGTCGCCACAATCGTGGTATATTCAATCATTGTGAAGAAATAAAAATCGGAAAAGCCTCTGTTTTGCAGCAAGGTGAAGATATCGCACTGATCGCGACCAGCAATATGTTGCCCGGAGCTTTCGATTATGCGGAAAAACTAAAAAGACAAGGCAGAAAGCCTTACGTTATCAGTATGCATACAGTCAAACCGATTGACAAGGAATTGATTTCGGATCTGCTTGACAAAGGCGTTGAAATCAACACGTTTGAAGAACACACAATTGTCGGAGGATTGGGAACCGCGGTCGCGGAAGTCATCGCTGAAAGCGGAAAGGGCATAAAATTCAAACGCTTCGGGATTCCAGACGTATTTTCGCATTATGTTGGCAATCAGTATTACATAAAAGATCAATTCGGATTGAATTTTGACAAATAGGAGAGATATGTCAATGTATTTATGTGATTTTTTAGCTGACGAATACGCTTCGGTCTCTTTGAAAAAAGATGTATCCGAATTAAAAGGAAAAACGTTTTTCATAACAGGAGCTAATGGTCTTATCGGCAGTAACTTGGTTAACTATCTTTATTACTTGGATAAAAAAGAAAATTTGGGAATAAAAATCATTGCCCATTCGTTTTCGCAACCTGTCGACTGGCTGCCTAAAAGCAATAACATCAGCTATATTGCTTCGGATCTGGCAAGGGATTTGCCTGATTTGAAATACGATTATCTGATCCATACGGCGACATATGGACAGCCTAAAAAATTCATTCAGAACAAGCTCGGCACAGTGAAACTGAATACAGAAACACTGATCAAGTTATTGGAAATGAGTCAACGTAATAAAGCCGATGTTTTGTTCATTTCCTCTTCGGAAACATACGGGCAGGTACCTCAAGATTTAATGCCCGTCAAAGAAACATACTTCGGCAATGTCGACACTTTGTCCGACAGAGCTGTTTATGCGGAATCAAAAAGAATGGCGGAAACAATATGCGATATTTTTGCCAAAGACGGCCTGAACATTAAAATCGTTCGTTTAGCTATCGGCTACGGTCCCGGCGTAAAATATTCGGACAGCCGTTTCATGAACGAATTCATCAAACGCGCTTTGACGGAAGGCAAACTGACAATGATGGATGCCGGACGTGCCATTCGTTGCTTTTGTTTTATTTCCGATGTGGTGGAAATGATGCTGAATACGCTTTTTTCATCCAAGGAAATGCTTTACAACATTGCGGGCGTTGATAACAAAACAATCCGAGAAGTCGCTGAAATGATTACGGAAACTATCAAAGTTCCGCTTGTTTTGCCGCAAGAAGAAGAAAAAATCGGCGGAACACCGTCTCAATTGGCTCTGTCAAATGAGAAATACTGCTCGGAATTTTCAAAAACAGCCTTTGTTGATTTTGAACACGGACTGAAAAAAACGATTGAATGGCTGAAAATGTTACAAAAATAATGAGGTAATTATGAAATATGAATTGGCAAGTTCGTCTTGGGACGAAAAGGAAATACAAGCGATTCAAGATGTTATTAAACGCGATTGTTACACAATGGGAAATTCGGTCAAACAGTTCGAAGCCGATTTCGCCAAATACACCGACCATAAATATTGCGTCATGGTTAATTCGGGATCTTCCGCGAACCTGTTGGCAATAGCCGCTCTTTTTTATAAAAAGGACAATCCGCTCAAACGAGGCGACGAAGTCATCGTCCCCGCGGTATCATGGGCGACAACATACTATCCTTTATATCAATACGGATTGCATTTAAAATTTGTCGACGTGAATTTACAAACATTGAATATGGATATGGACGCCTTGGCTGCGGCGATAACTGATAAAACACGTTTGATCTTTGCCGTCAATTTGTTGGGAAATTCAAATGAATTCGACCGTATTCAAAAACTGATCGCCGGTAAAAACATTACGCTGTTGGAAGACAATTGCGAATCTTTAGGCGGGAAATATAACGGCAAACCGTTGGGGTCGATCGGATTGATGGGAACGTACTCGACTTTCTTTTCCCACCATATGGCAACAATGGAAGGCGGTTTGATCGGAACGGATGACGAAGAACTTTATCATATCTTACTGTCCTTGCGTTCCCACGGTTGGACACGTCATCTGCCAAAAGAAAACAAGTTGTGTAAAAAATCAGATAATTATTTTGAAGAAAGTTGGCGTTTTATTTTGCCCGGTTATAATGTCCGTCCGGTTGAAATGATGGGAGCCATCGGCATTGAACAGCTGAAAAAATTACCCGACTTCATCAAGCATCGCAGAGAAAACGCCGAATATTTCAAAGAATTGTTTTCTTCTGACGAACGTTTCATCCTTCAAAAGGAAATCGGGGAATCAAGCTGGTTCGGTTTTTCTTTTTTAATCAATAAAAACAGCGGGTTAAAGCGTCAGGATATCATTAACAAACTGACAGAGGCAAATATTGAAACACGTCCGATTGTTGCAGGAAACTTCGCACGCAAAGAAGTGGTCAATTATTTTGACTTTGAAATCAGCGGCGATTTGAAAAATGCCGATTATATCGACGAACAAGGTTTCTTTATCGGGAACCATCAGTTCGCAATTAAAGACAAACTGGATTGGTTAAAAAAGACATTGGAAACTTTATAAGAAGACAAAATAATGCCGTCTTTGGAACGCAAAAAAATATCAGTCATCACAACGACTTTCAATTTAATCAAAGGAAAACGGAAAAATGTTTTCATTGAAATGTTTAAAAGTGTTCATGAACAAACATACCCAAATATCGAGCACATCATCATAGACGGAGCGTCCAAAGACGGTACTTTAGAGTTTATAGAAAAAGTCAATAAAAAATACGGTAAAAAAAATCTTGTTATTTATTCAGAACCGGATGAAGGCATCACAGATGCAACAATAAAAGGTTTTAATCACGCCAGCGGTGATTATGTCATCATTATGCCGTCAGATGATTATTATATGTGTAATGACGCCTTGGAATTGTTGGCAAACGCCATTGAAGAAAACAATGTCGATTATGCTTGTGCGGACGGTTGGTGGCTTTTCAAAGACATTTGGAAAGCGGATATAGAATCTTTTGTCTATCGTCAACCCTTTTTAATCAGTGCATGGCTGGTCAAAACATCCGTTTTTAAAAAATACGGTTTTTTTAACAAGCAGTACAAGACGCTTGCCGATTATGAATTGTTTTTCCGTATATTGAGCAAACCGGACATCACCGGAACTGAAATCCATAAAACTTTAACATGTTTGCGCCCGGGCGGATACTCTTCGGGAGAAGATATCGCCAGTAAATATATTGCCGATCTCATACCGATTTACAGAACATATTTCAATAAGGACTGCGGATTATCCGAATATGATTGTAAAATATTACATTTTGCGTATCCGTCCAAAGATTTGATATTCCGGATCAGACAATACGAAACAAATGAAATATTGAAAAAATCTTTTGAAAAAGGCTTGACATATCAAAGATCAAAAATAAAAGCAAAATCAGAACCGTCGTCTGAAATATCATATTACTGGAAAAATCTTTTGGACATTTTGTTTTTCAGAAGACAATTAAAAAAATTAAGTAAAACAAAATCAATCAGTTATACTTCCATCCCCCAGCCCTATATTTCAAAAAGACCCCTGTACGATAAAGAACAAACAGGAGATAAAAAAATCTTCCTTAACAAACCTTTTTGCACAGGTTGTTCCGCTTGCGTTGCCTCATGCGCCAAAGGAGCTCTTTCATTATCTCAGGATCTTGACGGCTTTTACAAGCCGGTCATTGATATGACCAAATGCGTTGACTGCGGCAGATGCGAAAAAGTATGTCCTTTAAACGGCTTGGAGATAACCAATTCAAGTACTCCACCGTTGTTTGTCTTTAACAACAATACCCAGAACGCTTCGTATTCCGCAACGGCGGGAGCTTTCCAAATTATCGCCAGACATTTTATTGCAAACGGCGGCAAAGTCGCCGGTGCGGCTTGGGGCAAAAATTGGCGATGTGAACATATCATGGTCGACAATGAAAAGAATCTGTTCAAACTATATAAAAGTAAATATGTCCAGTCTTTTATGGGCAATATTTTCCAACAGGTCAAAAACGAATTAAAAAAAGGAACAAAAGTCCTTTTTTCAGGGCTTCCTTGTCAAATTGCCGGATTGTATGCTTTCGTCGGTAAAAAATATGACAATTTATACACTGTTGATCTGTTATGCAACAACGCCCCTTCCCCTAAACATTTTTCAGATTACTTAAACGATAAATACGGGATCGAAAATATTGATGAAATCGAATTCCGCCATAAAAAAGAACAAGAAAAGGTTAAGGAAAACATTTTAAAAATAAAATTAAAGAACGGAAAAGAAATTCTTTCAAATCTATGGACGGATAAATCATATTGTCAGGCTTTCGTTTCCAGAATGCTGGTCGGTGAACATTGTGAAAATTGCGCATTCGCAAAATTGCCGCGTATAGCCGATCTTACGATTGGTGACATCTTCGGGGCGGAAAAAATAGATAACAGATTTTGCGGATTAAAGTCTCAATCTGTATTGATCAACTCGGACAAAGGAAAAGAATTATTCGATGTTATTAAAAATTCCGTTTCTGAATTAGCGGAAATACCGTTGCAAGTTTTGATAAATATGCATCCTGTCCTGAAAAACCACTGGCCAGCTCATCCTTCTAGAGATCGCCTTTTCGATCTGTTAAGAAGATTCCCTTTCCAAAAAGCTTGTAACTTGATTTTTGAAAATAAGTTTGATGTCGGTATTGTCGGTGTTCCTACAAATCCGAACTTCGGCGGCGGATTAACATATCTGGCATTGAAATGGGCGGTTGAAGATATGGGAAAAACGTGTTTGATGATTTCCCCTCCCGGTCCGGCATTGATATGGCTTCCGAAACAGATCACGAATTGGAAGGTCAATCCTTATAAAGATTATGAATTGTTGTGCTATCATGCAAAAGAATATATGCGTGAAATCAATCACCGATGTGATATTTTTCTGGTCGGATCCGATCAATTGTTTTCGACCCACTTTGATAGATACGGAATTTATGCGGACATGCATGAATTTTCCTCACTCGATTGGGTATGGGACAGTAAGAAAAAGTCAGCATATTCCGCTTCATTCGGTCAAGACGATTTAATCTGTCCTCAGGATATGAAAAACAGAATGCGTTATTTCCTGCGTAAATTCGATTGCTTTTCAGTCAGAGAACGGTCGGCGGTGGATTTATGCAAGCGCGAATTTGACATAAACGCGGAGTTTGTTCTTGATCCTGTTTTCATCTGCGATAAAAAACATTGGAACGATTTGATTAAAATTGGGAACAAAATAGAAGGAATTATAACCTACGTTTTAGATATAAACGAAGAAAAACAGCATATCATCAATGATATTGCCTCATCCTTTGACTTGCCTTTGCATAATATTGCCGATGCTACACACAAAAAAGAACAAGCATCCTTAATGGAAGATTGGCTTACAGCATTTGCTTCAGCCGAATTTATTGTAACGGATTCATTCCATGGGACATGTTTTGCAATCATATTCAACAAGCCGTTTGTCGTCATAGCCAATCAAGCGAGAGGATTCGCACGCTTTCGCATTTTAGAAGAATTTGGATTGAAAAACCGTCTGGTTTATTCTTATAGTGATTTTTGCGATAAAATGCCAGACTTGATTAAAAAACCGATCAACTGGACGGATGTCAATACAAAAATGGAAAATCTAAAGCAAAGTAGCTTGACTTATCTGAAGAAAGCTTTGGAACCTATCACCAAAGAAGTGTCGGAATATGATATTCTTTACGAAAGGCTTATCTTTGATAAGCTTCAATTAATTCAAAAAGTTGAAATTTTAAAACAAAGCCTTTCGACTGATAAGCCTGTCCAGAAAACTATAAAACTGCCCAAAATTCTTGTAAATTTGATGTGCTGTTTTATTCTTAAAAAGAAAAACAGAAATAAATTCAGAAAAAAATATATGAAATAGAAAAACAAGAGGGGGCTGTGTTTCTGTATTAATTAATTTTTTATAACTAAATTTATTGTTAAATTTTTAAAAAATAACCCTGTTTTTTTTATTTAATTATATTATAAAGCGTTTTGTTAAAACAATCTGTTTTTGTATCTATGATGATGAGGTTAATGTTGTCGAAAAACATTGACTTTTTAATCTTAAAAATATTTATAAATATGATGCTTGTAGTTAATTGTTTAATAAAACATTCAAAACAAGAATCCAGAAGTTTTTTTAATTTTCTGGAGGATTTTATGACAGTTTACGGATATATCAGAGTTAGTACGGAAAAGCAGACATCTGCGAACCAACGTTTTGAGATAGAACGTCATCTCTTAAATAAAGGAATTGCCGTTGACAAATGGATTAACGAAACCGTCAGCGGAACGGTCAGCTTTAAAAAACGTCGTTTGGGAATTGCGTTGAGGCGTTTCCAAAAAAACGATATTTTGATTTGCTCCGAATTATCTCGTCTCGGACGCAGTATTTTAGACGTTTTAACGATTTTAAACCTGTGCATTGAACGCAATATTCAGGTTTGGACTGTTAAAGAAGCCTATCGCTTGGGGGGAGACATTCAGTCTCAAATGTTGGCGTTTGTTTTTTCAATGGCGGCGCAGATTGAAAGGACTTTAATTTCCGAAAGAACGCGCGAGGCGTTAAAAAGGATAAAAGCCGAAGGTAAAGTTCTGGGGCGTCCCCGAGGACGAAGAAACAAACATTATGTTTGGAACGGAAAGGAAGATAAAATCCTTGAACTGCTGGGACAAGGAGTAAAAAAGAAAAAAATTGCCAAAGAGATCGGCATCAGCATAGGTTCTCTTTATGAATTTATAAAAAGGCAGAAAATTGTTTCAATGTGATTTAAGCAAAATTTAAATCTTCCGATCGAGACGGTGTAAGGAAGGTATAATCTTATACCGTTTCGCACCTTAAATTCATCCCCCTCATTTTGGTAATTGAATAATTTTGTATATGAAAAGTACACGGTTGTCGTG
>ERZ780095.257-NODE-257-length-18646-cov-3.14792_pt1 | contig 18646 bp, 13 predicted proteins | sample MGYA00511574_ERZ780095 | MGnify/ENA primary metagenome ERZ780095 (study PRJEB29588, sample SAMEA2153837) | human gut metagenome | biome: human gut; feature: human-associated habitat; material: faeces | place: Denmark | collected 2008/2010 ...
GGTACAGGAAGGTCAGGGATTTTGTTATTTATTACACTTGGAGTGTTTGAAGAAATATGGCTTGTAGCATTTACAGTTACCTCAAACGGAGCTGAGAGAAGTACATAGCCATCATGTGCCTTTGTTTCGGCAATCCAATACTTTGTACTACCGTTTTCTACGCCGTTCTTGTTTTTACCGTCCTCATCAACTGAGAAAGCACCGTACTGTAAACCCTTGAACTCAACAATACCCTTATCGTTAGAAGTCGTTGTCTGAATTGCGTTTTCACCATTCTTAGCGTCAGCCTCAGTCTTATAAATAGCAAAGTCTGTTCCTGAAATAGGCTTGCTACCGTCAGTCTTGACAAAAGAATAACCACCTGTATGCACTGTAGGTGTCTGAGAGTTCTTTGTGAATGTGCTGTCTGTACCGATGTTGTTTGTATAGATGAGTTTTGATGTATTAGGAACATCCTGTGCAAGAGGAGCGTCTGTTGTAAGTTCTGTGTTGAAATATACTTCAACTTCCTTACCGCCCTTAATGCTTGAAGGCTTGATAGTAAATGTTACTTCAAGACCGCTCTGAGACACTGTATAGTCTGTTTTTTCTTTAAGCTGTTTTGTGTCATCAATCCAAAGTTCAGCTGACTGATACTTGAGTCCCTTGGACATTGTATCTACGATAGTGTATGTTTTGAGCTTTTCAGCAGTTTTTGTCGGGATTGAAGTCTTAATCTTCCAGTAAACTGTGTCACCATAGTTTACTGTATTATCAATACCTTCTGCACCCTTCTTGCCGTCAAGTACATACTTTTCAATGTCAACTGTATCGTTTTCAACAACTACAGTCTTATTGTCAACGACTTTATCGTTGACAATCATATCGCCGGTAGCATCAATATAAAATTCGTAGCCTACTGTTGAGTCAAGAATGTAGCTTGGATCTGATGCAGCTGTTTCGACAAACTTGTAATAAGTCTGTGACGGAAGGCTGTTAACCACAGCTGTTCCGTTATCACCTGTCACGAGTCCTGTCATATACTCTGTATATGTCTTACCGTCCTCTGATGAATAAAGAGTGAATGTTGCACCCTTTAAAGGTTTCTTTGTAACAGAATCTACCTTCTGAAGTGTTACTCCGCCATACGCCGTCTGGTTTTTCGGATAGCAATGAACATCATAGAGCCACTTTGAACCGTCAACGCTTGTCATAGGAAGTGAAATAACAAAAGGAGAAATCTTCTTTGTTACCTGTGCAGGACCGTCAGTTTCTTCAACATAGTAAATGCCGAGAGGAAGGTCAGTAAATGTTGCTACACCGTCCTCACCTGTTACAGCAGAAAATGTGGCTGTTGCTTCTGAGGTTTTTACCGCAGATGCCGCAGGAAGTTCAATGCCGTCAGGCTTGAAATACTTATCAAGTTCAGCTACTTTATAAGCTGTAAACTGTACATTTGCGAGCGGCTTTGCATCGGCAGGAACATACTGAGCGTCGTCTGTTGTGCCTGTTGCCTTATGTGTTGCAAGGCTTGTATCCGACATTTCATACTTATGAAGTGTCAAGCTTGCTTTTCTTGTTGTGTCAATATGGTATTCCATATTGGCTGCGTTTGCTGTTGCAACGCAAGTTGTCATTGTAGCGATTGATGCAACTGTAAGAGCTGTTGCAACAATCTTCTTAGCTAATGATTTCATTAAGATTCTACCTCCGTTTTAATTTTATCTTTCTTCTTTTTATTCTTAATGAAGAAAATTGCACCTCCGGCAATCAGACACATTGCTGATAAACCGAACATTACGCAGATTGCATTTGTACCGCCTGTCATCGGCAGAACCGGAGCATATGTTTCCTTCACATTGAATGTATAATACAAAGTTTCTTCGCTGTCACCGGAAATAGTGATGTCACTTGCTTCTTTAAGAAGATTAAGACCGGCAATAGTTTGTGTCTCTTCAAGTGAATAATCACCCTGCGGAACATCGGAAATAATGCCCTTACCGTCTTTATCGGTTGTTACAGTAGCAAATATCTCGCCTGTTTCCTTTGAAACAAGATTAAACTTTGCACCCTCAATTGCCTTGCCGTCATTATCTACCTTATTGATAGTTACAGAGCCAAGTTTAAGAGTGTTGTTAAACAATGCAGTTTTAGTCATTGCAGTTTCTGTCGCAGTATCGTATTTAAGAGTTACAATCTGCGGTTTAACCTCGTTATAACGATACGGAATTTTGTAGGTACCGTCATCTTGCTTGATTCCAAGTTCTGTTACGGTATATTTAATCAGATTGTCATCATCATCATAAACAGGAAGCTTTGTATAATATGACATGCCACTTGAATCTACAGTCTTATTACCGTAATCAACACCGTTAGAACCCTTAACATTGAAAGTAATACCATTGACAATGTTATCTTCGGAAGTCTTTTTAACATTCAAGCTTGCCAGTCTAAGTGAATTATGGAGTGTGTAGGTATAAGTTGCTTTTCGTCCGGGCTTCATATTGTCAGCGTTAAACGAAAACTGTTCCGGTTCTTTACTTACATAACGTTTTGGCAACTTGTATGTTCCGTCAGCCTGCTTAAAACCAAGCTCTCTGATTTCATAGAGTATTTCTTCACCGTCTGCGTTGCATACTTCCATATTCTCAAGCTGTGCCATACCTTTTGAATTTGTTGCAACATACTCATCGTACTCAAAACCGTCAGTAAGTGACTTAACTTCAAAATAGATACCGTCTACTACCTTATCGCTTGATGATTTGAGAATAAGCAAAGAGCCTTTCTTATGCAGATTCTTAAAATTTACGGTTGTTGTTGTATTCTCCGTAAGCTCAACGGTCTGCGGTTCATCGTGAAAGTAGTATTCGGGAATTTTGTATGTTCCGTCACTCTGCTTAAAGCCGAGTTCAGTTACAGTATATTTAATCTTCTCCCCTACTTCGTTATAAACCGGTAGACCGTATATAGACCAAATGCCTGTTTTTCCTGTTGAGCTGATTGCACTGTAGTCGTTGTAGTCTGACTCAATTTTGAAGTAGATTCCCTGTACTACACCGTCATCTGATGTTTTGGCAATCTTTGCAACACCCTTTTTAAGATTGTTTTTGAAAGTCAGAGTTCTTGTCTTAATAACAGATGTACCATCGACAAATTTTACTGTCTGACTTGAAGGCTTAACATATCTGACCGGAATTTCAAATGTACCGTCGTCCTTCTTGATACCCAACTCTTCAACGGTATATGTGATTACATTATCTTCTGTATCATATACAGGAAGTCCTGATACACTTGCTTTACCTTCGTTATCGGTAACAACAGTATAAGTCTTGCCCGTAGAGGCTGTAACCTTGAAATAGATACCGCTTACATTTTTATCATCAGCACTCTTGATGATGTTAAGAGGTACTGTATCAATACTGTTATTGAATGATACTGTTACTGTTCCGTCATTTTTAAGAGTTACTGTTTTCGGACCTTCAGTTTTGTATCTTTTCGGGATATAGTAGTTGCCGTTGGCATCTTTAAAGCCGAGTTCCTCGATTGTGTATTTGACATACTCATTGTTGTCATTAAAAATATCGAGGTCCTCAAGATTGATAGTACCCATCGAATTGGTTGCAACATCCTTCGAGTAACCGTTATCGGAAGTAATTCTAAACCATATATCCTTGATGATAGCATCATCAGAACTCTTATGGATTGAAAGACCGCCACGAACAGTTTCGGATTCAGGGACAATTAACTGACCTTCCGGTGTAAGGAGATTCGTTGTAAGCCAAGTCAAGCCACCTTCTTCTGTGATTTGTCCGATATATAAATCAGGATTTAATTCATAGTTTTCAGGGGCTTTAGTTTCCTGAATGGTTAATGTGCCAAGAGGCAATGCAGGTCGTCCGGAATCAGTTGCATAATAGAACTCATCACCAGATACAAGGTAATCTTTAGTTAAACTTGCCCTACCATTTTCATCTGTTTTAATCACCCATGAACGAGTAGCTTTGATATCTTTCAGTTCTTCTTCTGTCTTGTAAGTGCCAGCGTAATATTTGAGAGCAAATTCCGCTCCGGCAAGTCTTGTTGTTGCTTGTCCAGTTTTAGCATCTTGTTTTTTTAGTACTACACCGATAGGATCGTTTGCAGGCTTATCAGAACAAGTAAAGCTGTAAATTGATACGCCGTCAACGGTTTTCTTGCCGGAATCTTTGAAGGTATAAACTGTGGTATCCAGCTTATAACCCTTTGGAGCTTTGGTTTCTTTAGCGTAATAGGTCCTATTAGTAACATCAGAGCCTACATGTTTGCCTTTAGAGTCAAGACCGTCACCGTACATGCCGAAGCCATTGGCGTCTGTTCGAATAAAGCCAAAATAGCTGTCTTTAGAACACGACTTATTTGTATAGATACTATACTCTGCTCCGGCAAGGCTGTAGCAACTGTTGCCTTTTGTTAATTCAGGGTTTGCAGATGTTTTCTGTAACTGAATCTTAATGAGCTTGTCATTCTTAAAGGTTACTGTTATTGCACCTTTTTTTATGAAATTAGCTGTCTGTGATGCAGAATTCAGCGAATAATTTTTAGGTGGTTTAGTTTCTTTGATAACATAATTACCCGGGGGTAAACAAACCTTAACTGTACCGTCACTACCGGTCGTATAAGAACCCATAGATTTTTTGCTGCCAAAACTATTTTTTCCATCAGGCGTGTATGTTACCGAAAAAGTAGCACCCGGGAGACCTTTGAGTGTCACAGAATCAACCTTTTTGATAGTGAGTGTGTTCTGTGCCACCATAAAAAGATTCTGATAAGCATCATTCTGCGGAGTTACGAGATAGCAGAGAAAGTTATTTGCAGACGGCAGTGCCGTTTTATTAGCCTTAACTTCCTTATAAATTGCCGGAATACAATAATAATAATCCTGCATATTATATTTAATGTGCTGCGGATCACTACTCAAGCCGTTTTCATTTCCGCCTTCGTTAATGTAACTAAGCAAATAATGCATCATAATGAAAGTGGTATTTGCTGTCGGAGCTGCGAAGCCCTTCTTCTTCATTACATTTGAAATTGTAGTTTTCAAATCCTTATGACGATAGAGATACACAGCCTTTCGCATCATTCCATATTTAGATGACTTAGGATCCACATAAGTATATTTGTACTTACCTTCACCTGATGGAGACCATTTATTTGCATTAATACAAAAGCCTTCATCACCGTTTATGATAAATTTACATGTTTCTGACGCAGGTATTCCCGGCAACGTAATTTTATTACCTTTGGATACCGTAGTAGTTACCCATTGACCGCTTGTTGTGTTCTGAGTAGCAGCCGCCGCTGATCCCATTGATATTGACATACCGGACACAAGCGTTACCAGAGATAATCCTACAGCCATAAGCTTTTTAAAAAATTTTCTCATGGGCGTTCTCCTTTTTTATAAAATTTTTGCTGTTTATCGTAGCATACACGATTGTATCAAGCACTTCGCTTAATACGACTGATAATAAAACATTGGACTATAGCCCCCCTTTTGTTACAATATTCATCGATTTATTCATTCCTATAACCATTATAGCAAACTATTTTACTAATTTTTATATTTTTTGTTGCTCTGTGTAAATAATATTCATCGTTTTGTTCATTATTTGAAATTTGCAAAAAAAATAGAGCAAAGTCACATATGCAACTTTGCTCAGAAATATTTATTTATTCTATTTTAATGTTATGTCGTTTCTCCGCACAAAAAAGGAGTCATCTGTTGACAACTCCCCTTTAATTACTGATAATTAGTAATATTCTACTTTACCACAACCCGAGCATTTTCTGCCGATTGTTTTAGTCTCATAATGGCTTTTCTCAGGGACATTAACTTTTTTTGTACCTACCTGTACATTAACCCATTCATCATGATATGAGCCTTTACCCCCGTTTTCAGCATGTTCACAGATATGATTTGTCAACTCAGAATCACTCATATTAGTTAAATCTGCACCACAGTCATTGCAAATAGTCCTACCATGCTCCTCATAAACCGGTTCTTCATAAGTGTATGCTTTCTTGTCAACAACTTTTACCTTTTCGGTAATGTTTGTCCAACTGTGTGTATGCTGAGGCTTAGGAGTCGGCTTTGAAGATTCATTCTTAGATGAGTCAGCTTTTGAACTTGATGAACTGCTCTGCGGTGTTTTGGAGGATTCAGATTTTGAACTCTCCTGCTTTGAGCTTTCGCTCTTAGATGAAGTGTCCTTTTTGCTGTCAGATTTTGAAGCATTTGACTTTGAGGAAGAATTGTTATTCTTGCCTGATGTGCTTGTGTCCTTCTTCTGAGAAGATGAGTTTGTCGGATAGCTGTCAACCTTTACCTTGTTCTGATTTGCCTTTTTCACTTCAGAAGAATCTACCTTGACGGTTTCACCCTTTTCGTTTTTAATCTCAACCTTACCGTCCTTATCAACTTTCACTTCTTTACCATTCTTATCAGTAATTTTGCCGTCAGCACCTACTTTGAGTCCTGCATCGGTAATTGCTTTATCTGTTTCAGAAAGAGTCGGTGCTGTTTCAGAAACTGTTGTTTCTTCTACGCTTGTAGTCTGAACTGTTGTTGCAGTCTTATTCATTGCATTACTATCGTCACAACCGCAACCTGAAAGCATTGCTGTTGCTGTAATCATTGCCGCTGCAATTGCAATTGTCATTGTTCTCTTAATATTATTAGTCGTTTTCATATGTCATTCTCCTTTTATGTAAATTTGTGAAGAGATACTTTTTATTTACCTCTCTATAATATATATACTCACTCGCAGTCAATTTTTAAAATAATATTTACGAGATTACATTATTTCGTTACTTTGTTATAATGTCAACATCTGCTTTTGTGACAAATGCACAATTAGAAGTAGTATTGAATATTTTAATGAATATTCCGTTTATACAGTCGCCTTGATATGACTTTACGCTAATTTGTGGATTAGATGTGTTGTATGTATTATCTTTTTAACGATGGTCTTTAAATAGTTATATTTTTTTGGAGGGTACCATTTGGTACCGTCCAACGAATTATAACTATATTTATTTCATGTCATACAGCAAGCAATTGCTATATTGACATTATTTACTCGCTTTATTATATTGTCCAATGTTTTGAAATAATGTTAATAAAACAACTTTCTATTTCGTATTGTAGTAATTTTTTTTACAATTGTCAAGGAGTAGTAGCTAAACAAGTTATTCTCTGAAAAATTGTAGCTTATTTAAATGTGGTGTAAAATCCCTTTTTAGGTACTAATTTTTTTGAAAAATCGCATATAATAATATTGCAGGTAGGAATACGCTGTATACTCATGAAACCGAATTAGCGTTTAAGCGACATGTGTTGTCGTCGGACATGAGGGAGCCACCTTTCGAGGTGGCTTTTGAATTATTTGGAGAAATTTTATGAACATATATGTATATTCAGATGAGTCCGGTGTTTTTGATAAAGTTCATTATGTATACAAGATTTCTGTAAAAAGAGCATTTGAACAGCTCATATTAAATAAGCAAATCATCCCTAATGAAATAGAAAATATTTATTTCTTTGTTGATGAACATACTACTGCAACAAATGGCAGATACGAGTTAAGAGAAGGAATAGAACAAGAGCTTAAACACGGAACACATAATTTTGAGTACAATACATATTATCCGCCAATTTTCCTTAATGTAAGGTCAATTGATATGAAGTTTTGCAACTCTGAAAGCACATTACTTGTTAGAGCCGCTGACATTGTTGCAAACCGAGTATTTTATTTACAACGCAATGATCTTATTAAGTTAAACGCAATAAATGATATTAATCTGATATATTTTCCTTGAAAATTTGTAAAGCCGTTAGTTTCAAAGGTTTATAAACGAATGTAAAAAATCGCCCAACAGCCTAAAATAGCAGTATCTAAAACTTTGTTTCTTAATCAGTATACAAACATAAAAAAGGTCGCTCCTTAATGGAACGACCTTTCACTTTATGCAATTATTTTTAAGCAACTGAAACGGTGAGTTTTAAACCGAGCGGCTGCATAATTTTCAATAATGTATCAATTTTCGGAGTTGTTTTAAATGTTTCTATTCTCGCAACAGATGACTGTGGTATTCCGCACATATCTGCTAAATCGCGTTGACTTATTCCAAGTGCTGTTCGTTTTTCGATAATTGCACCGACAATTACCGCAAGTTCTTCCATTTCTTCCATATCCTTTTTTGCCTGAGAATCAATTTTCTTAACATAAGTTTTGTAATCGTTCCAATTTCGCATAACTAATTCTCCTCTCTGCGTTCCAAATAATCCTTGCGTTCTGCTTTAGCTTTTTCGATTTCTCTTCGGGGCGTCTTTTGAGATTTTTTTCTAAAATGATGAAGAAGTACAAAAGTATCTTTTTCTATAAAGAAATAGAATACCCTGTTAGTTCCCGGTCTCAATTCCCAAATTTCATTATCAAGATGTTTTGTGATATTTTCGCCTAATCTGGTGCCATTGTTCTGTAAAAGCTCAATGTAGAACATCATTTGTTTGTATTGTATGCGTGAATCTTTGTTAGTTGCCGCTTCGTTTCTTAATTTTTCAAGAAAATTCCAAAGTTCGGATTCGCCACTTTGATTTTCATAAAATTCAATGTTATACATATTATTCCCTTTTATCTAATTCTTATTACACACTTATGATAGCACAAAAGCTATCGTAAGTCAATATTTTTTATTTAGCAAGAACATAGTTGATTATCAATAACTTCCATTACTATCATAAGGTGTTTTTTGCACTATCAAAAGGTCATAGTTACAACTGTCAAAAAGTCATAGTTAATACGACCTAAAATTACGGTTGACTGTCAAAAGGTCATAGTTACGACTGTCAAAAAGTCATAGTTAACTGTCAAAAGGTCATATTTTCGCTGTCAAAAGGTCATAGTTAGAGTTAAAAAACGGCTTAAATACTGGAGTTTTTCGTCCTCTAAGTAATATAAGTATTATAAGTATGCATATCTAAGTAGTGAAACGCTGTTTCACTATTTGTTTCCGACCGATTTTTTGTATTTTTTTGAGTCAAACAATATATGATTCTTTATCTAGTTAAGCTATGTCATTACCTTAGCAAAACACCCCCAGTACTTTAGGATACTGAGGGCAAAACTTTTTGCTATGCAATTGTTATAATCATTTTTCGGCATCGTTTAATATGTTGTACGCATTGTTATGCACTTCAAATATTATGCTTGTTATGGCTCGTCCTGTTTTTTGATATGTAGGTCTAACCCAAATATCTGATTTCTCGTTAATTTCCCTTACTGCTATATCTATTACCTTGCGTTTGAAATCGGCAAACAGTTTGTATTTCTTCTCACAATCAAAGCAAGCTCGCAATTCTGTAACTGAAAACTCTAATTCTGACTTTGTGTTTTTGCTTTCACCATCTCTACATTTCAGAAGTTCATACAGTCGAATAGCGTAATAACTTGAGAATTCTAATATGTTTTTTAACTGGTATTGTGTAAACCACTTTTCCAATTCCAACACATACGGTTTGATTTCGTCTGATAGACGAAGTGTAATTGTCCCCTCTCCGTCATATTTAGCCATTGAAACCCAATGGAACATCTCCCAAGGTTGTTTTGGATTATCTGTTCCAATATAAACTACTGATTTCATAGCACAGTCACATATGGTTCTAATATGCTTGTATAGATTTGAACTGTCTATATTTAAAAATTTTGCAAGATCTATTATTCTGCATGAGTAGGTTTTTAAATCCTTATCCTCTTTTACAACCTGAGTAATGAGTAATCTGATTAGTCTCGCTGTTTGGAGAGTCATTGACTGCTTGCCTTTGATTATGTCGTTAGCTGCTACTGTATAATGTTCTGCATTGTATGTCATATCATAATCTTTACTTTTAGCCATAGTGTCAATTCTCCCTCCCTATTTACAATATTCATCGAATTATTCAATACAAGAACCATTATAACAGACTTTTTAACTGATTTCTATATATTTTGTTGCTTAAAAAAACAATATTCATTATTTTATTCATTTTTACTTAGCAACACAAAAAAGCAGGGTTCCAATTGATACCCTGCTGCAAACTTGTAAATTGAATGTGCTATACATATTTATTTTAATAGGCAGAGATTAAATAGTTATATTTTTTCGGATGGTACCACACGGTACATTCCAACTTTTTATAGCTATATTTGCATCTTGTAGGGAATGTCACATTACCCCCGACTGGCTCTTAATTTATGAAATTAGTAATGAAGAACTTATTTTGTATCTGACAAGAACCGGAACACACAGCAATTTATTTTAAGCTCCTAAAGGCATTTTTGCCTTAATAGAATATACTAACAAATAAAAGAAAGAACCTTCCCTAATGATAAATTCATCAGAGAAGGTTCTTGTTATTTCTTCACCATAACTACAGCCTGTTTGCCGAGTTCGTTATATCTTGTATTTACAAGGCTTTTTGAGTATCTTGTACGAGCGTTTGTCCATGGGTCGTTGAAATAGTAATAATCTTTGTCATAGCCCGTGAGCAACAGACAATGTTCACCGGCAATCCAAGTATAGTAACTTCCGAGTTTATATTTTGCGTTTTCATCGGTATAGTTTACTCTCCAAGTGGTTGTTTTGAATGACGGCGACATATTAATTGTTGCCCAAATCATAATTGGCTGACCTTGTGCAACATACTTACCCGAAAGATATTCAAGACTTTTCCCGCTGATTTCTACAGCCTTGTATGATTTGTCTGAAAGGTATTTATTCATACATTTTACCATAATCGGTGCATACGCTCCGTAGCTGTTGGAACTGTATGGTGTTCCAACAAAGGCACAATTAGGATCCGGTCCTGTGTATGAACCGTTCGAATAACCGAAGGGTTTTTTAACCAGATACTTATCTGCAAATGTTGTTTCGGAAATATTGTATCCATAGTGTTTAAGTAACATTGTTGCACTACAAGTTTCGCAACCGGTTGGCAATTTGCTCTGACCAATCAGGGGAACATTTGAAATTTTCTTGCTCTGTGGCATTATGTATACATTGGAAATGGCTTTTTTTCCGTTATTCAAAGTGCAAGTTACAGTTGCTTTTCCTGTCGCTACTCCTTTGACGACACCTCCGCCTCTTGTTACAGCAGCTATTTTTGAATTGCTTGATGAATAAAGTCTGTAATATGCCGCTGTACCTTTTGGAACACTGCTGTTAATGTCAAAACTCTGACCTATGTACAGTACAATTTCACTTGCGTTAAGTTTAAGAGATGTTGCAAGCGGCTTGACCGTTACATTACAGGTTGCTTGTGTACCGTTTGGCATTTTGCATCTCACAGTTGTGGTTCCTGCCTTTTTTGCGGTCATCAAACCTCCGGCTTTTTGAATAAAAGCAATGTTCGGATCATCTGAATAATAAGAACGAAAATAAGCTGCTGTTCCACTCGGCACATAGCTTGAAAAATCATACTGTTCACCGACTCCAAGTGTAATACTTGTCTTATCAAGCTTTATGCTATTAGCAAGCTTTTTAACAGTAACCTTACATTTTGCTGTAAGTCCGTTATAAGTTTTTGCTGTAATTGTAGTGACACCAATGCCCACAGCAGTCATTTTGCCTTTATCGTCTACAGTAATTACCCCACTATTATCTGTAGTAAACTCTACTTGCGAAATATCTCCGTTTTCAACAGTTGTGACGAGAGTATATTTTTCACCTTTACCAAGTGTGATATTGTTTTTATTAAGCTTCACACTTTTTGGTACGCTAGTAGGTTTCGGCTCTGTAGTAGGCTGTTCAGTAATCTGCTCAGTATACTCTTCCGTAGTTGTTTCAGTCGATTCTGTTGAAGGTTCAGTAACTTCTTCCGTAGTTGTTTCAGTCGATTCTGTCGATGGTTCATCAACAATTGTTGTTTCCTCAACACATTCTGTAGTAGTTTCAGTATATGCTGTAGTTTCAGTATATTCAGTTGTTACTTCAGTACAAGCAGAGGAGAAATCCGATATCGTTGTTTCTGTGAATTCCATATTTTCTGTTGTCATCTTTGTACTTTCTGTGGATGCTTCAGTTCCGTAAGCCGAGGTAGTTTCTGTCAAAGATGAAGGTTCTGATGTATCGAATTGAGAGCCAACAATAATTTTCTGAATATTAGTGGCATCAATAACGGTCAACACATTGTCACCATTAGTATCGTAAAGGAATTTCTCATCATCAGTTAAGTCAATCATACCTACAACATACTTTTGGACCTTGGTTGCATCCATAACTGTAAATTCGTAATTACCACCGTTAACGATAGTCGCTGCATATGGTATTGTACATATCGCAGATAACAGCGTTATGATCAACAATATTGATATTGGTTGTATTATTTTTTTCATGTTTTTTGCTCCCTTAATATTAACTTAATATTCATCAACATAATTTTACTATTTATTTAATTAATTGTCAAAATATTTATTGGGGTACCAATTGGTACCCCAATATTATTTTTGATAATTAAATTTTACGGTTATTTAAACTCTTTTTCAGATAAAACTTCTCCGTCGCCATTTTTGTATCGTACGATAACCGTGCAATCGTCTTCCACAACCTCATTAATGCTGTCAACTACGCTTTTAAGTGAGGTATTCATAGAGTCCATTGCTTTTTCAAGATAGGATTTCATTTCATCCTTTGCATCGCCGTCATAAGTTTGTACCATGCGAAAGTTATATACAATACTGTTACCTTCACACGTAATACGCAAAGTGTATATGTCATTGTTATAGGCGTCATCAGCTGAGTTAATCACACTTTTCATTTCATCGGAATTGTAATAATCGACAAGATGTTTATACTTTGTTCCGCTTACCTTACTGCCGGCAGAACTTTCAGAAGAACTGCTTACTGCATTTGTACTTTCGACAGTTGTTTGCGGAATTGTATCACTTTTTACATCAGATGATAAAGAAGAGGTTGTGCTATCAGGAGTATCTGAAGAACTTTCATTTTTTTTGCTTGTGTTACAACCACTTAAAAATACTGTTGTTGCGAGTACCGCTACCATAGATACGGCTACAATTTTTTTCATTGATGTTCTCTCCTTGAATTTTTAGATTATCGGGGTACCAATCGGTACCCCGACTTCGCAAAATAGGGATTGTTTTGCGAATGTAGCACTGAGGATTTAAGTGGATTAAGGGCAATTTTAAGCCACCTAAACGCTACTCAATCATCATAGCATATAATATAAACGCAAAATTATTGATTTTGTTGCTGTATCGCAAAAAGAAAATCAGGATGCCGATTAACACCCTGATTTAATCAATTAACTTTTATATTTTGAAATAATATTACTAAACAGCTCAAGTATTGCTTTAAGTTTCGGATATGCTGAGCAGTACCTGTCGCTTAAATCATTACTAGCAGATAACTCAATATCAAATACCGAGTTGTTAATTTCCTCAGTTAATTCAACAAGTCTTTCTGCCTCTGAATCAATACTATCGTATATATCATGCACGATAACCAATAATGCGTTTGCTATATAGCAGTTGTTGGAATGTTTAGTTTCCAAAACTCTGCCATTATCATCGTAATTATTCATCAGTAAATGTACAAGTCCCATTCCGGTTTCGGCAAGATATGTAATTTTAACTTCATTAATTTCTTTTTCCATTTTTTATACTCCTTTAAAATTATTTTCATATGGTATTATCAGCAAAGGTGGTCCTCTTACGCTTATTGCCAAGCTTTAACTCCTTTTTAATAATTTTCGGATTTTAAATCTTAAGCAATTTCACCCCATATTATATATATACTGTTTAAAACGGCTTTTTTAAAATTATTTTTTAAGTGCTTAATCTACTACATTTAAGTTATGAATATAATTCATATCTACACTTGAACTTATGCCATTAACCTGTCCTTTTTCGCTATACTGCCACACATCACAAGTGATTGACGGCTTTATATACCATTCTGCGTTCCAAATGGAAATGCCGTTATTTTTTAAGGTTTTGCGATTGAGCAGATAGTCATAAACGCTTGCTGAGGAATACACACCCGATTTAAAGCCGTTGCTTTTGAGTTTGTTACAGAAATTGACTGCCATTTTTGTATAATTGCTGTTGCTTGTACTCATTGCAGGCTGATATTCCATATCGTAGTAAACAGGAAGTTCAAACTTTTTACCCTTGATACAACTAAGGCAAGCATCTGCTTCTGCTGTTGCCGTTGACGGTGACATTGCATAGCTGAACCAATATGCTCCGACTTTAAGACCGGCGGATTTTGCCTTTTTGTAGTTTGTTTCAAACATATTGTCTTTTTGGCTTTTTTCTTTACCGTAGCCTGCACGGATAATCACATAGTTATAACCGGCTGATTTTACCTTGTTAAAATCTATTGAGCCTTGCCAAGTTGATACATCAATACACTTTGCGACACTTCCCGAAACAGTCAGCTTGCACGATGCGGTTTTTCCGTTGTAGGTTTTGTATGTGATTGTTGCTGTTCCTTGAGATTTAGCGGAGATTTTTCCGGTTGAATTAACCGTTGCAACATATGTATTACTGCTTGTCCAAGTACTGCGATAACTGTATGCGTTATTGTTGAGCGTAGCTTTAAGCGTTTTACTCTGTCCGACTTTAAGGGTTGCAGATTTATCAGAAACAGTAACCCTTGAAGGTGCAGATTTGACTGTAACTTTGCAAGTAGCTTCTTTGCCACTGCTGAGTTTACATCTTATCGTTGTGGTGCCTGCTGTTTTCGCCGTCATCAAACCGCCTGATTTTTGTACAGTTGCAATTGCAGTATTGTCTGAATAATAGGACCTGAAATAAGCCGCTGTACCATTTGGTATAGAACTTGAAAAGTCATACTGTTCGCCAACACCAAGCGTAATACTTGTCTTATCAAGCTTTATGCTATTGGCAAGTTTTTTGACGGTAACCTTGCATTGGGCTTTAAGTCCGTTATATGTATTTGCGGTAATTGTAGCAGTACCTGTACCGACAGCAGTTATTTTTCCGTTATTGTCAACAGTTGCAACCTTACGGTCACTTGTTGTAAAAGCAACCTGCGAAATATCGCCGTTTTCAACAGTCGTGAGAAGAGTATATTTTTCGCCTATACCAAATGTGATGTCGTTTTTATTAAGCTTCACACTTTTAGGTACGCTTGTAGGTTTTGGCTCTGTAGTAGGCTGTTTAGTCGTGGGTTCTATGGTAGTTGTAGCTTGTGTCGGTTTTGTTGCTGTCATTGTTGTTGATTCAACAGTTGAAGAAGTCGGATTTTCTGACGGAATATCAGAAGTTAATCCTACGACTATCTTTTGAATATTAGTCGCATCAGTAATTGTCAATTCACCGTTTTTATCAATATCATAAAGGACTTTTTGTGTATCAGTTAAATCACAAAGACTGACAAGATATTTCTGTAACTGTGTTGCATCGGAAACACTATATTCATATTTACTTGCCGTAGCGGCAGATACAGACATTGTTGAACCAATTGCCGAACAAATGAGTAAGCTGCCTGCAATAGTTGATGATAATATTTTCCTAAATTTATTCGTCATGGCTTCCTCCGTAATCTTAATTTAAAACTTTACGAATCTTACACATAACGGTCGTATTTTGATTTGATTTGCCGGTAACGATAACATATAGTTTTGTTCCGTTGTGAATTTTCACATAATCATCTTTTACATAATAAGGAACTTTACCTAGTGCTCCATTCGGCATTTTCAAATAGTATTCACCGGTAATCGGCTTAACCTCAATAACTTCCGCCAGTAGTCTATCACCGTGTTTGTATTGAGCTGCAAGATTGGCTTTGATACTTTTATCTTTTACATCAATTGCAACTACAGACACTCCCTTTTGAGGATCAAATTTTGTAATTTCAACATCTATAGTCATTCCAACTGTATATTCCAATTTTGTGTTGATGCGTAATGATGATATATTCTTAGGACGCATTACGCATGTGTAGCCGGATACCTCAACGAGTATACTCTTTGCCATAACATTCAAGATTCGAGCTCTAAACTTACTTCCGACACGGAGAGACGGCACAGGAAATTTTTCCGACTTAACAAATCTTGCCCGTCTATACTGCATGGCTGTTGCTCTGTCTCCGACAACAACATTAAGGTCTCTGATAGCTTCATCTACAACATAATCCACAGTAGCACCCAACATAGATGTTATGTAAGAGTAATATTCTCTGTTCAGCACCTTTTCAATCGTTTTTACGCTTCTGACTTTTTGGCATTTTTTTCTAACTCTTTGATTGATAAGCTCTTTTACATTATTGTCAAAACCCATTTTTGTTGTCGGTATAAATACCTGAAGCGGATGATTTTGAACTTGCGTAGTTACCTCTACTGCCATGCCTTTACTCGTCATTCTCACGCCTGTCACAATACCGGTCAATACTGTTCGCATTTGTTTAGCTGACATCAACATTTTATATACCGTCAACGGCATTACAGGCATACCGTCGTTTGAATTTACAGCATGGTCATCATCTTCTGTACTATTCAGTATTGAATCGACAAGTTTCTGGAAATCATCGTCGTTTGATTCTGAAAAGCCATCTTCAATACCATCTTCATTATCAGAAGTAGTATCGTCAATAAGGTTTTTTACTTCTTTGTGTATCATGGGATCGGAAAGATTATCAATAGCTTTATCTGTTGCGTCGTCGAGATTTTCAGATTCATCTATCAAGCCTTCCAAATCATAGCTTTCCTCTTTGTCAGCATCTGTGTTGTCAGAGCTTTCAGCTTCATCTGTCAAAGCTTCAGCATCGTTGTTTTTCTCTTTGATAACTGTCGTGTCGCTTTCATCAAGATTTTCAATGTCATCTGTCAAACCTTCAACAATATCATTTTCCAATTCAGCATCTGTTGTACTGTCAAAGTTTGAGATGCCACCTGTTAAAGTTTCTGTCCCATCAACACTTTCAAGTTCATCCGTTATAGTTTCGGAACTATAACTTTCTGATTCAGCATTTGCTGTATCACCGTTATCAAAATTTTCGATACCATCAATCAAAGCTTCACCCGTATCGTTTCCTGCCTCGATATCTGCTGTACTTTCAAAGCTTTCAGATTCACTTGTTAAAGCTTGTGACTGCTTTAATTCTTCTTCAAAAAAATTATTTTTCTCGTTATTGAACATTTTTCGTCATCCTTTCTAAAATTAAATTGATCTAATCTGTCCAACTTAATAATTATTATATCATTCACATATCGCTATTTTTATTGATTTTGTTGCTCAAAACATATAAAAAGAGAAGGCACCATTATAGTACCTTCTCTTTTTTAAAACACGAAAGGAATGCTTTGATTTCCTCTGTAATTTCTGATGATAATGTTTTTTCTGAAGTTTGCGTTCCGACAAGAAGTCAAAGAGAACAAAAATGTCATATTTTCCGAGCTTAACAATCTCATACAATTTATCTTCAATCGAATCTAATGTATCTTTGGTGCACTCTGTATTGCTCGCCTGAGTCATTAACTCTGATAACGAATTTATTACATTTGTCAGATCACATCTATTCTCTTTCGGAACATTTTTCATTATGTGGATGGCATCTTTTTTTGCTATATCAACAATTTCTTGATATTCACAATTATATAACTTTCTTAAAGGCACCCTAAAATATCTGCACATTCTATTTTTGTATAGGCTGTCAATTACGGCGTCATTATCCTTAGTGATTTTTTCCCATCTAATTATTTGTATTCTTGATACTCCGATTATTTCAGATAATTTATCCTGTGATATATTTGCATTATTTCTCAGTTCTTTTATTCGGTATTTACTCAACATTGTATATTCCTCTCTTGATTTCTTGTCCTCTATATTATCATACATATCATTCATTTTATGTCAAGTATATTGTATATTTTTTTAACTTTTCGTTTTATCTACCCAATTGTCGTGTCGTTTGTTCATTTTTGTATTGACTTTGTATTGCATTGATGATATACTGTAATTAAAGAAAAGTCTTGTTAATGTAATTAAAAAGCGAGGTAATATTATGCTGTTTGATATAATAATTCTAATTGGTATTATTGCTGTAATTGTCGGTCGTCACAATAGCAAAGGCACAACACATGAGCTACCAAATTATACAATCGTCTATGTCATAGGAATACCGTTTTTAGCAATAGCTGTATTTAGTTCTTTTTTAACTCAGTACACACCGGACTTTATTAAGAATGTTTTTTGCATGTGGGGGTGGGTACAATGTTAAGTTTTGGCATAAATTTGAGAACATTGCGTGTACAAAAAAATTTGAGTCAACAGGATATTGCTGATAGACTTTCAATTAACCGAACAACATACACCAAGTGGGAACTGGGAGTTTCAGAACCGTCACTTACAATGCTTCTAAAGCTCGCAGAGATATATGATGTTGACTGTAATCGGCTTTTAGAAAAAACAGAGTGCGAATCAAGCACTCTGTAAGTAGGAGGTGTTTTATAATGGATAAACACGATATACTCATCGTTTCAAAATCTGACGACAACAGTATCTATGTAACCACGAAAGGTGATATTTTTGAAATCGCAGCGGCAATTAAAGCAATTACAGGCGGTATAGTACACCATACAATGGAAAACCGGGGAAAAAGGGGC
>ERZ780095.266-NODE-266-length-18315-cov-6.62295_pt1 | contig 18315 bp, 14 predicted proteins | sample MGYA00511574_ERZ780095 | MGnify/ENA primary metagenome ERZ780095 (study PRJEB29588, sample SAMEA2153837) | human gut metagenome | biome: human gut; feature: human-associated habitat; material: faeces | place: Denmark | collected 2008/2010 ...
GCAAAAATCCAATTCAACAAATACCTTCCCGAAGGGATGGATGCGCGCAAACTGACCATGATTGCGCCGTATTTGGCGTATTCGTGGCAGTTGCCTTTTTTGCAGGCGTATGAAAATATGCGCGAAGAAATTATTTTGGAAGTCGGCCCCGATTTGTTGGAAATCAGGACGAAACGCGGTCTGAATGCGCTGATGCGCCTGAAGTACGAAGAAATCGTCAAAGCGCGATCGCTGTTGCACGAAAAATTCGGCGACGTTTTAAGGATGAACCCTGTCGGCATCAGGAATCTGTTGGAATGCTCGACGGAAAAATATCAGGAATTGTCTTCGATTTTGCATGAAAAGATTTATGCGTTTTTGTGTCGGGACAGCGAGTTGTTTGATGATGTTTTAAAAACGCCGCGCGAGATATTGGAATTGTTCGGCGAAGATTTGTTAAACGTTTCTTCGCGGACGTTTCGCCGTTTATTACGGCTTCCGAAAGATCGTGCAATTTTGTTTATGAAAAAACTGGTTGAACTGTATCCTCAGGTAACCAAGAAATTTGCGTCTTCGGATTTTGTGAATTTCACGTTCAGAAGGGCGATTGAACGTTTGCTGGACGTTGAAGGGGACAGCGCCTATTTCCAGGAAGTCGTTCGCTTGAAAACCAAGGCAATGAAAGAAGTTATTCCGTCGGAAAAAGCGGATTGATTTCTTAATTTTATGTTGACAAAGCCCAAGGGCGAAACCAATATTCACGATAGTTTATTTACATACAGCGAGGAAATTTCCATGCATATTTATCGTTCGCACAATTGCGGCCAGCTTCGTCTGTCGGACGCGGGGATAACGGCGCGTTTGTCGGGATGGATTCACCGTAAACGCGACCACGGCAATTTGGTGTTTATCGATTTGCGCGACCACTACGGTCTGACCCAATGCGTTGTTGACGTGTCCAGCCCCGTATTCAAGGTTTTGGAACGTCTGCGCCCCGAAAGCGTCATTTGCGTTACGGGCAAGGTTGTCAAACGCGAAGGCGATACGGTGAATAAGAATTTGCCGACGGGCGAAATCGAATTGCACGTTGAAGAAGCGGAAGTCCTGTCGGAAGCGGACATTTTGCCGATGCAGGTGGCGGGGGATTACGACAATCCCGAAGACGTTCGTTTGCGCTACCGTTTTTTGGATTTGCGCCGCGAAAAGCTGCATAACAACATGGTTTTGCGTTCCAAAGTGATTGCATCGTTGCGCCGCCGCATGATTGAAGAAGGCTTTGTCGAATATCAAACGCCGATTTTGACGGCTTCCAGCCCCGAAGGCGCTCGCGACTTTTTGGTTCCCAGCCGTTTGCATCCGGGTAAGTTCTATGCTCTTCCTCAGGCTCCGCAACAATTTAAACAGCTGTTGATGGTGTCGGGGTTTGACCGCTATTTCCAGATTGCGCCGTGCTTCCGCGACGAAGACAGCCGTGCCGACCGTTCTCCCGGCGAATTTTACCAGCTGGACTTTGAAATGGCGTTCGTAACGCAGGAAGACGTCTTTGCGGCAATCGAACCCGTTTTGTACGGCGTGTTTGAAGAATTCGGCAACGGTAAAAAAGTTACGCCCGCGCCGTTCCCCCGCATTCCGTATGCCGAAGCGATGCTGAAATACGGTTCGGACAAGCCTGATTTGCGTAATCCGCTGATTATTACGGACGTTACGGACATTTATCGCGGTTCGGGCTTCGGCATTTTTGCCAACGCCGTCGAACGCGGATCTTTTGTTCGTGCAATTCCGGCGCCCGGAGCCGCTTCAAAACCGCGCAGCTGGTTCGACAAGATGAATGACTGGGCGCGTACGATCGGTATGCCCGGCATCGGCTTTATCACCTTTACGAACGAAGGACCGAAAGGCGCCATCGCCAAGAATTTGGATGAAGAACGCATCAAGGCCATTAAAGAAACCGTCGGCGTCAAAGAAGGCGATGCCGTGTTCTTTGTATGCGAAAAGAAAGGAAACGTCGAAAAATTCGCGGGTCAAGTCCGTACGAAAGTTTGCGATTTGTTGGAATTGGGCGAAAAGGATGCTTTCCGTTTCTGCTGGATTACCGATTTCCCGATGTTCGAATTGGACGAAGAAACGCATCAGGTATGCTTCTCGCACAATCCGTTTTCGATGCCTCAGGGCGGAATGGATGCCCTGTTGAATAAAGATCCGTTGGAAATCAATGCGTATCAGTACGATATCGTTTGCAACGGCATTGAATTGTCGTCGGGCGCCATCAGAAACCATCGCCCCGACATTATGTATAAGGCCTTTGAAATCGCGGGTTACGGCCCCGAAGTCGTTGAACAAAAATTCGGCGGCATGCTGAGCGCGTTCAAGTTCGGCGCTCCTCCTCACGGCGGTGCCGCTCCGGGCGTTGACCGCATGGTTATGTTGCTGGCTGACGAACCTAATATTCGCGAAGTCATTCTGTTCCCGATGAATCAACAGGCTCAGGATTTGATGATGCAGGCTCCTGCCGAGGTAACGCCGAAGCAGTTGAAAGAACTGCATATCAAAGTCGAAATGCCCAAAGTCGTCGAGAAAAAGTAAAACAAAATAAAATCAAAAACGGGGAAGAAAAATCTTCCCCGTTTTTTTAAAAAAACATCCTTGACAGAGGGCGGATGTTCCCTTCATACTTTTTTCGGTTTGAATTATAAGGGATTTTTTAAAATTCATGGACGACACCGATCATAGTACCGGCGCCGATACAAGTGAAGAGCACTGTAGAACGCAGGGAAACCTGCCTGCTTATTTTTCTGTTTTTGCCGAATTTAAGTTAAAAGGCCTGCATTATTTTAATGTCGGGCGTTTTGGCATGCCTGTTTCAAACCGAAATAAAACTGATGACTGTTTATAAAAAGGAGAAAATTTAAATGGACGACCATATACCGACGCCTTGGCACGCACAGCCGTTGGAAGAGGTTTATAAAGAACTGGAAACTTCACAGGAAGGGTTGAGCGACGCCGAGGCGGAAGCAAGGCTTAAAAAATACGGCAGAAACGAACTGCGCCGTACGGAACAGCGAAGCATATTCAGAATGCTGTGGGAACAGCTGACCGACGTTATGGTTTTAATTTTGATAGCGGCGGCGGCATTATCGGCTTTTTTGGACGAATGGGCCGAAGCGGCGGTCATTATGGTCATTGTGGCGATTAATGCGTTAATCAGCATTATTCAGGAAAAGAAAGCGGCAAACGCACTGGAAGCTTTAAGGAATTTAAGTGCGCCGAACGCCCGCGCGTTGCGTCAGGGCGAAGAAAGCGTCGTTCCCGCGGCGACACTGGTTCCGGGCGATATCATATATCTGGAAGACGGTTGCATCGTTCCTGCCGACGTACGCTTGATTGAAACGAACAATCTAAAGATACAGGAAGCGTCTTTGACGGGCGAATCCGTCCCCGTTGAAAAAGACGCTGACGAACTGTTTCCCAAAGACGTTGCTTTGGGCGACCGTTTGAATATGGCTTACACGTCGTCAATCGTCATGTACGGCAATGCGACGGGTGTTGTCGTCGGTACGGGAATGAACACCGAAGTCGGTCGTATCGCCGATTTGTTGGAAGAACAGGACGATTTTGATACGCCGTTAAAACGCAAGCTGAATGCCGTCGGAAAAACGCTCAGCATTGTCGGTATTATCGTCTGTATTTTGATTTTCGGTATCGGATTTTTATACGGCCGTCCGCTGATTCCGCTGTTGATGACGGCGATTTCTTTGGCAATTTCCGTAATTCCCGAAGGCTTGCCCGCAACGGCGACAATCGTTATGGCGTTGGGCGTACAACGTATGGCAAAACGCAACGCGTTGGTGCGCAAATTGCCTGCCGTTGAAACGTTGGGCGGTGCGACCGTGATTTGTTCGGATAAAACGGGGACGTTGACGCAAAATAAAATGACCGTGACGGAAATTGCCGTGAACGGTGATTTTGCTCATAAACGTTCTTTGTCGGTCAAAGAAGCCGTTGAACGTCATTCAAAGATGTATAAAAACATTGTTCATGCGGCATCTTTGTGTAACAACGCGTCGTTGGATCCCGATCGTCCGGGTGAAATTTTGGGCGACCCGACGGAAGGCGCTTTGATTTTTCTGGCCGAAAAATTCGGTATAGATCAGGAAGAATTTGAAGAAGCTCATCCTTGCTTGTTTGAACAGCCGTTTGATTCCGACAGAAAACGAATGACGACGGTTCATGACATGGACGGCGTTTTGACGGCGTACACCAAAGGTGCGACCGATGAAATGTTGCCGTTGTGCACGCATATTCAGACCGAAGACGGCATTCGCCCCATTACGGAACAAGACAAAATCAACATTCGCGAAATGTGTTTGGAAATGTCTTCCAGAGCGTTGCGCGTATTGGGTTTTGCCGAACGCATTATGACGTCCATTCCCGAAGAGGACGACGAGAACATAGAATACAATATGACGTTTTTGGGCATAGTGGGCATGATAGACCCGCCGCGAAAAGAAGTCCTTGATGCCGTTCAGACGTGTCGAACGGCGGGGATTTGCGTTATCATGATTACGGGCGACCACAAAGTAACGGCGACGGCGATTGCCAAGGAATTGGACATTTATCGCGACGGCGACACGGTGATTTCGGGCGACGAACTGGCAAAGATGAGCCAGTCTTCGTTGGACGAAGCCATCAAGACGACGACCGTTTTTGCCCGTGTTACGCCTAAAGACAAGCTGAACATCATTCAAGCGTTAAAGCGCACGAACGAAGTCGCGGCGATGACGGGGGACGGCGTGAACGATTCTCCTGCGTTAAAGGCGGCGGACATCGGGGTTGCCATGGGCAAAAGCGGTACGGACGTTGCCAAAGACGCTTCCGACATGATTTTAACGGATGACAACTTTACCACGATTGAATACGCCATTCGCGAAGGTCGACGCGTTTATCGCAACATTCAAAAGGTGATTCAGTTTTTATTGGCGGGGAACATTGCCGAAATCATGGTTTTGTTCATTGCGACGATTTTGAACTGGGACGCGCCGATTTTGGCGGTTCATATCCTGTTGATTAATTTGGCGACGGATACGTTGCCGGCGTTGGCTTTGGGCGTTGACCCCGTCAGCAAAAACATCATGAGGCATAAGCCCGTCAAGTCGGGAACCCTGTTTGAAAAAAGCCTGATTTTCCGCGTGGCTTTGCACGGTACGTTTATTGCGGCGGCGACGTTGGGGGCTTATTTGTACGGTTTAAAAACCGCCAACTATCCCGTTGCGATGACGATGGCGTTTTTGGTGCTTTCGATTTCTCAGCTGTTCCATGCGCTTAACCAGCGTTCCAATACGGAATCCGCATTTGCCCGCGGCGAACAGGTCAACTGGTATTTGTTCGGCGCCATGGTGTTGTCCGGATTGATTTTGGCGGCGATTGTCTTTATTCCGAAGCTGGAAGCTTTCTTTAAACTGACGGATTTGACGTTATCCCAATGGGAAATCGTTGCGGCATTTTCCTTGTTGCCGTTGGCTTTGGTCGAATTGACAAAGTTCATCAGCAGGATGATGCGCAAAAAAGCCTGATCGGTAATAAAATAAAAAGGCGGAGAATTTTCTCCGCCTTTTTTTATTTCGCAACGGACATCATCAGCTTGATGCGGTTGATTTGATTGGTTTCGCTGGCGCCCGGATCGTAATCAACGGCGATAATGTTGGCTTGGGGGAAACGGTTTTTGATTTCTTTGATAAATCCTTTTCCCGTAATGTGGTTCGGCAGACAGCCGAACGGTTGCATACAAAGCACGTTATTGACGCCTGAATCCAATAATTCGATGATTTCCGCCGTCAACAGCCATCCTTCGCCGGTTTGATGTCCCAAAGAAATTAAGCCTTTGGTTTTCTTTCTTAAGCTTCTGAAAAAGATGGGCGGATCGAAACGTTTGCTGCGTTTGAAGCCGAACCGCATTGACCAGCGGCACATTTCCAGAAAAGCAATGCTGACGGCGCTTAATGCCGACGTTTTCCAAGATCCCGACAGATGATGATAGTTAAAGATATGGTCGTAAAATCCGTACAGCATAAAGTCCATAAAATCGGGAACGACGGCTTCTCCGCCTTCCTGTTCAACGACTTTGACAGCTTGGTTGTTAGCGTCGGGATGGTATTTCAGCAATATTTCGCCGACCAAGCCGATACGCGGTTTGCGCGGAATGTCCTTTAACGGCAGGGTGTCAAATTCTTTAATCATTTTGAGCATGTTGACGTTAAATTTGAAAATGTTCCCGTCAACCAGATTCTTTTTAATGATTTCCACCCATTTATCCGCCAAAGCCTGCGTACTGCCTTTGACTTTCTCATACGGGGCGACGCGGTTTCTCATACGCATCAAAGCGTCGCCGTAACAGCCTGCCATAATGGCGCGCATCATGGCTTTTCTGCCGGGACTGAAGCCCAGATTTTGACGGCTGCCGCTGACGTTGACGGTTAAAACCGGCACATGGGACAATCCGCATTGGTTCAATGCGCGACGCAATAATCCCGCATAGTTTGACGCGCGGCATCCTCCGCTGGTTTGAGAAACCAGCAAAGCGATTTTATTCGTATCGTAATTGCCTTTTTGAATGGCTTGCAACAGTTGTCCGATAACGACAATGGCTGGGAAACAGGCGTCGTTGTTGACGTGTTTCAGACCTAATTCAACGGCGGACTTGCTGACTTTCGGCAATTGTTCGACTTTGTAGCCTTCGCTGGCAAAGACGGTTTCCATAAACTGGAAATGTGTCGGAGAAAGCTGAGGAATAAGAATCGTATGCGTTTTTTTCATTTCGGGCGTAAAAACGGGCGGGCGGTTTGCCGGATGCGTTTTTACGGTGTTTTCGTTCAGGTGCATATCCTTTAACGCGGCCAGCAAAGAGCGGATACGGATTTTCGCAGGTCCCAGATTTGCGCCTTCGTCGATTTTTATTTGAGAATACAATCTTCCCTTTGAAATGACGATTTCTTCCAGCTGGTCGGAAGTAATGGCATCAATGCCGCATCCGAAGGAGACCAGCTGTAAAATTGCCAGATTATCGGTGTCTGCGGCAAAAGTACCCGCCCGATAAAGTCGGGAATGATACGTCCATTGGTCTCTGACGCGCAACGCTTCGGGATTGGGGCGTAAGTGCGCGACGGAATCTTCGGTCAGGACAGCCAGCCCGCATGAATTGATCAGTTCGGGAATGCCGTGATTGACGGCAGGGTCGATATGGTAGGGATGCCCTGCCAGAACGACGCCGAATTTTCCTTCTTTGTTCAGGGTTTCGACGGCTTCGATGCCTTTTTTGCGAATGTCTTTTTGGAAGTTTTTAAGGGCGACGAAGCCTCTTTTAACGGCGGAATTTAATTCTTTTAAAGGAATGTCGGCAAACAAAGGCACCGTTTTTAAGCGTTTGGGCAGAATCTTTCGATCCAAAGGCAAAAACGGCGCAAAGAAAGGAATGCCGCTTTCTTTAATTTCCGTAATGTTTTTTGCCAACAATTCGGGATATCCCGTTACGACGGGACAGTTATAGCTGTCTGCTTGAGAGGCAAATTCCTTTTGTTCTCTGGGAATGCACGGATAAAAGATGTAATCGACGTTTTTGGCAATCAAATCCATAATGTGCCCGTGAGCCATTTTCGCGGGATAACATACCGTCTGGGACGGAATGGAGGCATACCCGCTGAAAAACAGCTTTTTCGACGAAGGGGAAGACAGCTCGACCCTGAAGCCCAGCCGCGTCAGCAACGTGAACCACAAAGGATAGTCTTCGTACATATTCAAAGCGCGGGGAATGCCGACGACGCCTCTTTTGGCTTTTTCTTTGGGCAAAGGTTCGTAAAAATCAAACAGACGTTTGTATTTGTATTCATACAGATTGATGTTTGTATTTTTTGTGTGCCCCGCACCGCGTTCACATCTGTTTCCCGAAACGTAATTTTTTTTGCCGCCGAAATTCGTTACGGTCAACATACAGTTGTTCGTACATTGTTTGCAGCGGGTGTTCGTCGTTTTGACTGTAAGGGCTTTCAGCTCTTCCAAATTCAATAATTCGGTTTTTTCGCCGTTTTCGGGGCCCCGTTTTTTTGCCAGCAACGCGGCGCCGAATGCGCCCATCAATCCGGACAGACCGGGGCGTATGACGGGCTTTCCGACTTGAATTTCCAAAGCCCTGAGCAAAGCATCATTCAAAAATGATCCGCCTTGCGCAACGATGCAGTCTCCCAACTCCGAGACATCGTTGATTTTAATGACTTTGTAACACGCATTTTTAATGACGGAATACGACAATCCCGCGGCGATGTCGCCGACGCTGACGCCTTCTTTTTGGGCTTGTTTGACTTTTGAATTCATAAAGACGGTGCAACGCGTTCCCAAATCGGCGGGATGTTTTGCGTCAATGGCTTCTTTAACGAACTTTTCGATATCCATGTTCAAGGATTTCGCAAAGTTTTCGATAAAAGACCCGCATCCTGCGGAACAGGCTTCGTTCAATCCGATTCTTTCGATAATGCCGTTTCGGATTTTCATGCATTTGATGTCTTGTCCGCCGATGTCCAGAACAAAGCTGGCATTCGGAGCAAAATAAGTCGACGCCTGACAATGCGCGACGGTTTCGACTTCGTCGATATCAAGCTTTAATCCGGCTTTTAACAGCGCGCTGCCGTATCCTGTTGCGGCGGCGGCTTTGATATTCAGAGTTTCTTTCTTGCGGGTATATATTTCTTCAAGAATTTTGACGGCAATCGAGAACGGGTCGCCTTTGTTCGGTCCGTAGTATGAATAAAGCAGACGGTTTTTATCGTCGATTAAGACGGCTTTGATGGTCGTCGAACCGCTGTCAATGCCCAACCATGCGTCGCCTTCATATTCTTCAAGCGGAAAAGTGGCAACGGCGGTTTTTTTGTGGCGTTCGTAGAACTCTTGCTTTTCGGCGTCGTTCGCGAACAGGGGAGGAAGCTTTTGTATATCGCTTTCTTCGCCCAGATTTTCCAAATCGCGGATGATTTCTTCAAGCGTTCTGGGCTTTTCCGAACTGCCCAAAGCATGAACGGCGGCGCCGAATGCGACAAACAGTTCCGCATTTTCGGGAAAAACGGCATTCTTGTCGTCCAGCTTCAGCGTATCGACGAAGCACTTTCTCAACGATTTTATAAAAGCCAAAGGACCGCCCAAAAAGACGACTTTTCCTTTAATTTCGCGACCTCTCGCCAGCCCGCCGATGAATTGGTTGACGACGGCCTGCATAATGGACATGGCGATATCGCTTTTGGCGCACCCTTCGTTGATCAGCGGCACAATGTCCGTTTTTGCAAAAACGCCGCAACGCGATGCAATCGGATAAATATTTTTGTACTGTAACGCCAAAGCATCCAGCTCATCGACTTCGACATTCAAAAAAGAAGCCATCTGGTCAATAAAAGCCCCCGTTCCTCCGGCGCAGGTTTCGTTCATGCGCAGGTCGGTGCCGCTGGTTAAAAAAGTCAGTTTCGCGTCTTCGCCGCCCAGCTCGACAATAACGTCCGCATTCGGAATCAGCTTTTTAATACTCAGGCTTGACGCGATGACTTCCTGAACAAAGTTCAGGTTCAATCGCGTGCAAAGGGACAAAGCGCCTGATCCCGTCAAAGAAATCTTAAATTCGGTTTCGGGAAATTTTTCGCGGACTTCTTTTAAAATGGAAATGATTTTTTGCCTTACCTCGGACAAGTGGCGTTGGTAAGTTGAAAACAAGACGTTTTCCTGTTCATCCAATACGACGGTTTTAACGGTTGTCGAACCGATGTCAATGCCAATAAAGAGGTTTTTGTTATCGTTCATTTATCTTGCCTGTATTATTAACAAGGGACAAAGCTTTAGAGCATTTGTTGTTTAGGAAGATAAGCTTTTTGAACGAAAATCAAAAGGCTTTATTTTCGGATTTTACTTTTTTTTTGACGGGAAGCGGTTTTGCAACTTTAAATGGTTTTTAAGGTGGAGGAAAAGACCGCCTTTACTTAATAAGCTCGACCAACTTTTGCATATAATCGGCGGCTTTTTGCTTCATATCATCGCTTAGCGGGTAATGTTTCGCGATTTCTTCGGTGTAAAGCAAGCCTATCAGATTAACCTGCACGGCATCGTGCAGAACGTTCAGATAAAGCTCAAGGTCTAGATTTTTTGCGCCCAGCAGAGAAAAAAACGTATCCGTCTTTGCCAATTCGATAACGGTTGTTTCGATTCTGTCGTGTCCTTCTTCCCCCAACGAGTTTCCGTTTTCGTCGGTCAAATCGATTTTGGATATGATTTCGAAAAGCTGTTTGAACGCAGGACGCGATTTAAACGGCATTTGCGCCAGAACACCGATCTTGTCGATATTTTTTTCGATGAGCTCCTGCGGAATGTCATCCAAAGCGTCCAGTCCGTAGCGGCGGTCGAAATCGTTTAATTTTTGTTGCAGTTTTTTTCTGGCGGCTTTTGTTTTGGGTTGCAGGCTCTCAAACGCGGCGGCTTTTTGCAGAAACATCAGCAGTTCCGGAGCGGCGTCGGTTCCGAATTCTATTTTATCGTTAATAAAATCGGTTAAACATTCGTCGGTCTGCTTTAATAAATCGTTTTTTTGTGCGGCGTTAAAATCGTCGGGATTTTTTTTGAACCGCTGTAATTCGGAATACAAAAGCGCGATATTTTCCATAGGGGCTCCGTCTTATCTGATTTTGTTCGCGGCAGAGCGCAATAAAATATCGGCAACCTGAATTTGTTTTTGCGTCGCGTCAACCTGACACGCATTACCTTGGGAATCAATGCGGTTGCACATGACGTCTTTGGCGGCATTGGCGATTTTGTCGGTTTGCATGTCGGCGATTTTGCCGACTTTGTCGGCGGCGTCCGTATTTAATCCGTCGGCAGGACCTTTATAACTGGTAACGCCGGAATTTTGTTCCGACTTGACCGAATGCATGTTGTCGCCCGTATAGTTTTTGATTTCTTCGTTGATTTCCGTCATGGCGACGTTTCTGGCTTCCTGTTCGGACAAAACGCTTTGCAAAGACGCCTGACGCTTCTCGGTCCAGTCTTTGATTTCCTGATCGGACAGATGGGCGTCGTTGTTCGTGTCGGCAAAACCGTGCCAATCGGGCAACTGAGTTACTTTGCCGTTTTCGTCGATATGCATGACGGGCGTTCCCGAATATTTGCCGTCGTCAAAAACGGACATGGACATTAGTTTGGCTTTTGAACCTTCAACGTCCTGAACATGCGCAAAAACGGAAGCATCCTGATGAGACCCCGCCGTATGATTTTGTTCCGAAATATCCAGATCGATGGCATGCGTTGTCGAAGAAACGACTTCGGAATAAGAAACGAACGTTTCTTTTTCGACGGAAATCGGCGTTTTATCGGGAGGAGCCTGTATGTCCGGCATGACGGGTTGCATGGGAGGAATGTCGATTTTCGGCAAAGGATCCAATTCAGGCATTTCGACGCGCGGAATTTGAACGGTCGGTTTTTCGGGAGCTTCTGCCGTAATGACGGCTTCGGGCAATGTTCCTCCGTCATAGATGCGGTCGGGTGCCTGTGCGGTAACGACGGCTTCGGGCAGGGTGCCGCCGTCATAGATACGGTCTTGCGCGGGCGGCGTCATTTCGGGTTGAGATTGCGGATGAGTCTGCGTTTCCGTTTGGACTTGTTCCGCAAAGCTTGTATGAGAGCTTGAAAGTTGGGAAACAGCCATCAGCCCCGTCAGATTTCCCGCCAATTCGGCAACTTCTTCTTTTTTGGCTTGTTTTGCTTGCTGTTCGGTAATTTTTCCGGCTTTGAAATCTTTGTTAATTTTATTGATTTTTGTGGCGGTTGCGGTGGCCATCATGCCGCCGACTGTAGCCTGACGCGCGGAAGATATGACCGAAACGGCGACTTGATTATCGATAACGCCGGCGCCGACGCCTGCGGCGGACATGCCGACAGAGACGGCTGCCAGACCGACAGCCATTTTATTTTTGGAGGCAAAATCCGAAAAGCCGTCGGACGTTCCTTCCTGTCTGGATTTTTCCGCTTCTGCCAACAGACCTCCGACGGCGCGGACGGCATTGACGGCGGCATAAGCGGTGGCGACTTCGGCGCCTGCGGCGACCAGCCCGAGTCCGATGGTGGTGCCGATGACGGCGCCTTTGGCATATTTATAGGCGGCGCCGTGTTTTTGGGTCATTTTTTGATCCCAGTTTTTAACGGCTTGAACGGCTTTGTCCAAAGCGGGGACGCTTTTGATTTTTTGTTTCAGCCGACTGCAGATATTCATATATTTGCGTCCGGCCGCCGCCGCATAATTGTCAAGCGTTTTCGCGGACAGTTTTATTGAGGGGTGTTGTTCCAAAGAGGTCGCCGTCATAATTAGCTCCGTAAAACAAACCTGTCTTCTTTTTTAAGTGTACCTAAAAACGGTCTGTTTTGTCTATTTTTTTGTTTTATCTTATTCTTCCGTTCGTTTTGTCGGTCGGACGGCGGAAGATGTAAATAATTTATTTATTACAAAAGCGCATTATAGAAAAATCCTTTGATTTGGCGAAAGGTTGGCTATGAATTTTACGGAAAACGAAATGATTTGGACCCGGCCGGCGAAAAGCTGTCGGATTTCAAAAGAAAAAATAGAAATTAAAACAGAGCCGCATACGGATTTATGGCAAAGAACATATTATAATTTTCGAAATGACAGTGCGCCGGTTTTGCAAATTGAAACGGAGCGGCAGTTTTTTTCTTTTGTCGTAAAAACAGAATTCGACGGTACGCACCGTTTTGATCAATGCGGCGTTGCGGTTTATTTGGACAGTGAAAATTGGCTGAAAGCGTCAACGGAATATGAAAATGATACCGTGCAACATTTGGGAAGCGTCGTAACCAACGGCGGGTTTTCGGATTGGGCGACAGTTGAAATTCCTGCTTCCGTGAAAACGATGTGGTATCGGCTCAGCCGCCGAAACAACGATTTTCGTATAGAAAATTCCCTTGACGGAAAAGTTTTTAAACAAATGAGAATCTGTCATTTAAACAAAGCAAACGGCAAAATCCGTTTCGGAATATACGCCTGCAGCCCGGAAGAGTCGTCTTTTACGGCAATTTTTACAAATATGGAAATTTTGGAATGCCAATGGAAGGCTCATGACGGACAGCAACCTGATTAAACGAATGGTCAAAAAAGCCGAAATTTAAAAAAATTCCGGCTTTTTTTTCAATACGTGAAATTCCGTTGTTTTTTATTCTGCGGGTCGAATTTTTGAATATCCGTTCCATGCGAACAAAGCTTTTTCGGCTTCGTTTCCGAACACGTTTGTTACGTTGCAAATATACAAGTAATGATCTCCGGTTTCGATGAATTCTTTGAGATCGCAAACGAGGGCTAAACGGCTGTGTAAGGGGATTTTTATGTCGCAACCGTTTATTTCGTCAAGTTCGATATTGAATTTTGCGATTTTGTCCGTATTTCGCCCGGAAGTGCTGCCGCATCCGAGAACGGCATCGGCGATTTCTTCTCCGGGGACGCTCAGAATAACTTTTTTGTTTTTTCTGATCATTTCTCCGCTGAAAGAAGTCTTTGCCATTGCAAAGGCAATCATATACGGATTGTAGGAAAGGTACGTCCACCATGAAACTGTGGCAAGGTTTGCCGTTCCGTCAGGCTTTCGAGTGCATATCAGCGTTACCGGATTCGGCGATGTCAGCTGAGATGCTTTCGGCAAAGTAATTTCTTTCATGCTCATCTGTTTTTTCCTTTCGTTTGATGTTTCTGTTTTTGTAAAACAGCGTACGAAACCGCATCAAATCTGTCTTAGATTTTCGGAAGATGTTGAACGTTATAAAAGATTATATAATGATAAAAATCAATACTGGTAAAATGGTTATGTACTAACTTAAAAGAGAGTATAAGATGTCTTATTGCATACCTCCCGATACAAAGCTTGCCGATACGGGGTTCGGCTATACGCTGTCGCTGATCGGCGGCAAATACAAAATGATCGTATTGTATTGGCTGGGCGAATTCGGGGTGTTGCGCCATAACGCTTTGTACAGGCTGATAGGCAGGATATCTTTTAAAATGCTCAGTACGACTTTAAAAGAATTGGAGCAAGACGGATTAATAAACCGTACGGCATACCCCGAGCTGCCGCCCAAAGTCGAATACAGTCTTACCGAAAAGGGGAAATCATTAATTCCGTTGCTTTTCGCATTGTGCGATTGGGGCGACAAACACCGCCCGAAGTAACCCGATGTTATAAAGACGATCCCAGATTTTTTGCTGTTTCCAACGCGGGATGCCCTTTAATTTCGCCGGGCTTTAAAACGCCGCCGGCAATAATGCAGCCCAGATTTTTCCAATTCAGAAATTTCAGCAAGCTGTTATAATAATCCGTTACCGGTCGCGCGTTTTGTTCTCCGTCACCTTCGGCAGCCATCAGCAAGATACAATCTTTTTTCGGATTTTCGCAGTTTTTGTCACATTCGGCGACGGCGAACAATCGGTCAAAAGCACATTTTAATTGTCCCGAAATTCCCCAATAATACATAGGGGAAGCCAACACGACGATATCGGCTTCAACGTACTTCGGATAAATTTCAATCATATCGTCTTTTTGTACGCAGGGGCTGTTTTTGTCTTTGCCGCCGCCGAAACAGCCCAGACAGCCGTGTATGTTCATTTGCTGAAGATTGAAACAGCTAATTTGATGTCCTTTGTCTTTTGCGCCGCAGATAAAAGCATCAATCAAACTTTTTGTATTTCCGTTTGTTCTCGGACTGCCGTTCAGAATTATGATTTTTTTAGACATCGTTCGTATCCTCGACGTAAAAAAGTTTTGTTTTACCGACAGGCTATTGTTCTGTTCACGGGACGAAAACTCAATACTAACATTTTTTTTCTTATACTTACGCATAGGTGAGCGAAAGACGTTTCAGCAAAGTGAACCGGATTTGCCTAAAGCGCGGCATTTTTGTTTCAAAGCAGGCGATCTTTGAAATGCAAAAAGCCCCTTTTCCGAAAGGGGCTTTTGTTTTTAGCGTTTCATAAGGCAGTGTGAATTTTAAAATTCCAAGATATCATTATCGTTCGGAACAAGGACGTTCGGCAGACCGAGTTTTTTTATGTCGTCTCTTGTAACGCTCAAGTGGCTGACGGTATCCATATGGCTTGCGATGATGATTGCATTTTTTGCATATTCGGAAACAGCTTTGACGTCATCTGCATCCATGATTAATCTTTCTCCGATGACGGTTTTTGCTCCGCAGGCATTGACAATGATGATGTCGGGATTGTATTCGTCAATGTTTTCTTTGACTTCGTTGCACCAAATCGTGTCTCCCGCCAGATAAAGTTTTTTTTCGTTTTCCGATTTAAAAACGACGCCCATGGCATCATAAGTCATTCCTATTTTTTCGCAAAGCGGGGCGATGATTTCTCTTTTTCCGTGCTGACCTTTTGTTTTGAACAGGGATACGCCGGAAAATTCGATTTTTGATTCGATGACGGCAACATTGTTAAAACCGAATTTTTTAACGGTTTCAGCGTCGTCTGTCGACTGGACAAAGAAGGGGATATCTTTATTTAAAGCCTTTGCGGCGAACTCGTCCCAGTGGTCGGGGTGGTAATGCGTAAGGATTACGGCATCAACGTCGACGATTTGTTCAATGTTTAAAGGTAATTCCGTTCTGGGCTGGCGTATTTCGGAATGAATGCCTGTATCAAATCCCGGCATATAGTCTTTCGGCATCAGCCACGGATCAATTAAAAATTTTACATTATTAAACGTAATGATGAGAGTCGCGTTACGTATTTGATGTATTTTCATTTTTTTCTCCATTCAAATCCGGTTAAACTTTTTTTCAGGTGGTCAGAGTATTCTTGGATAAACTTGAGGGCGAATTCGACGTCTTTTTTGTTGAACTGTTTTAAAAAATCCGAATCTTTTTCAAGCCATGTTTGATGGATTTTTTCATGAGCAAGGAATATTTTTTCTCCCGTTTCCGTTAACGTGTAATAAATTTCCTTTTTGTTTTCATCAAGTTTGTACGGGGAAACGGCGTGCTTAGCACTCAGACGTTTAATGATTTTGCAAACGCCGCCGCGGGTTATGCGTAAAGACGCGGAAAGCTTTGTCACATTAGGGTTTTTAATTTTTTTGATATGCTCGATGCAATGAATTTCCGTGATTGAGTAATTTGTCAAAACGGGATCGGCATTTTTTTTAAAGGCGTCATTTATAAGGTCAAACGTGTTTGAAAGATTTGAAAGCAAAGTATTTAAGTTATTTTTCATGGCGATATTGTTTCCTGTTCAACAAAAAAAGTATCTGAATTTTGTTTCCGTGTCAACATTCATACTGTTACGATACAGTAAATTTTATTGTATTACGCGAGACGGTATTAATCGAAACGCGACTTAGTATTAGCTTTTTTGAAGCGGTTCTTTTACCGAGAAACACGATACTAAATGAGAGTTAAAAGCATTTCGCGCCAAAAAATTAAAGGGGGCAACAACGCCGCCCGAAAATTAAGATTTCCTGCCGTTTCTATCCCGTTATATCCCGCTATATCCCACTGCCTAAAAAAAATATAAAACCATCTTTCGTCTTACAGGGGCAAAAATAAAAAAAGCAGCAGGATATTGTCCTGCTGCCTTATATGGTGAGCGTGCCGGGACTCGAACCCGGGGCCACCTGATTAAAAGTCAAGTGCTCTACCAACTGAGCTACACGCCCGTTCACCGTGAGCGCAACCATATAAGGATGAACAAAAAAGGTCAAGATTTTTTTTATATTTTTTTCAAAATACATGACATTGTCATCAAAAAGACAAAAATAAAAAATTTTTTGTCTAAAATGTTGAGGCGGAACCGACCTTGTGCTAAAGTAAAATCCTAGCGTAAAGGAGACCTTTATGAGCCTGAAAAAAAGCCTTGCCAAACAAAAAGCAAAAGCGGCCGATTCTTTAAACCAAAAAACGGACGGCGTTTTCGGGTTGCCCGTGTTCGGAACACCCGAGGGGCAGGAAATCCTTTTAAACGTTATCGATCGCATTTCAAAAAGTCCCTTCGGTTCTGAAATTTTAAAAGATGCCGCCAAGGCAGGCTACGGTGTTTCTCTGGCTTTTCTGGGAAATTCAAAAGGATGTTGCAATCCCGATAAAAATTGTCTGTTCCTTTCCGACAATTTGTCCGAAGACGACATGGTGGCAACTCTCGTTCACGAAGCTCGCCACGCAGGACAGTTCCATCGCGGTTGCCATAAAAGCTTTTACGATATTGATGCTCAAAGCACTCTGACGGAAACGCGTCTGACCGAAGCCGATGCAACGGCTTGCGCTTTAGCCGTTTGCGCGGAATTAAGCGAAAAAGGCGATGTCCGACCCTTTGGCGAGCTGTGCCGCGCTTATCCGAACGAATCTCGGACATTTGCCGAAACCTACATCAAAAAAGGAAACGAAGGTTTGCCCGAAGCCATGACCGCGGCCGTTGACGCATGGTACGGTAACGAAGCGTTGAAAATGGCTTATGAGCGTTGCTATTTGGTCGAACCTTTGGCAGAGGGATTTAATACGGCGGCAAAACGACCCGCTCCGAAATCCGTTCCCGTCGAAGAAACTCTGGCAAAAGTCTGCACCTTTAAAGGCGGAACTTATTTTTCCATGCCGCTGTCCGTTTTTGCTTCGGAAAAATATGCTGCCGTGTCTTCGCCGACTTACGGCTGGCTGCAAAAATATTCCGAAGGGTGGGAAGCCTTCTATAACGAAAAATGCCGCGATAAGTCTTTGGAGTCCATGAAGGAATTTTATGTTACTCCGATGCTTGAAAAAATCGTGGAATCGAATTTCGGAAAAATGCCCGTCCCCGTTTCCGAACGTCCCGAAGTTTTGAAAATTCGGATGAAACGGGATAAAGCTTTTGAAAAATATTTTAACAAGTCTTCTCAGAAAAAAGACAATGCGGCGCTTTTGATTTCCGAAATGCGCGAAAGAGGCAGGTAACGATGCTGGAACAGGATTTTTCGGATCCGAGAAAGAAATATCATATCGAAGCGGGGCAAAAACAAACGCTTGAAACGCCTTTTCGTTTAAAAGGGACGCAAGACGAACAGGATTTGCTGACCGAATTGGTGAACCGCACGGCGCAAAGCCCTTTTGCAAAATCCGTTTTGGAAAAGGCAGCTTCTTTGGGCTATGAAATTTGTTTTGAAGATTTGGGAAATGCCAGAGGATGCTGCCGTTCGACGTTTAAACAGATAATTCTGTCCCGCCAATTCCAACCGGCGGACTGGACGGCGACACTGGTTCACGAATGCCGCCATGCCGACCAGATCAGCCGCGGGG
>ERZ780095.269-NODE-269-length-18273-cov-13.8127_pt1 | contig 18273 bp, 16 predicted proteins | sample MGYA00511574_ERZ780095 | MGnify/ENA primary metagenome ERZ780095 (study PRJEB29588, sample SAMEA2153837) | human gut metagenome | biome: human gut; feature: human-associated habitat; material: faeces | place: Denmark | collected 2008/2010 ...
CAGCGGCAACTCTGATATCTTATCATGACCGCTTTCGTTTGTCAACAACTTTTTTAAAAACTTTTTTGTCTTGAAAACTTTCGTTTTTCGCGACAATCGATATCTTATCATACCTTGTCGGTATCTGTCAACAGCTTTTTCAAAAACTTTTTAAGTCTTATCGGAAGCTGTTTCGTTGTCTTGGCACTGCCGCAACAACGAAACTGAGTATATCACCCTATCTTCCACTTGTCAACACTGTTTTTTATTTTTTTCAAAAAATATCTACAATAGTTGAATTGTATATTCATTTGATGCATTTTTAAGACGAAGTGCTATCGTCTGTACAGCACCTGCCACATCTTCGTTTACTTCCAGTAATAATACCAGTTCCTGTGTCTGTCCGGGTTCCAGTGTCTCCGCATAGGTAGACATGTCATTCGGCAGCATGGTAGTCAGCGCATTTGCTCTGATGCTGTCATTCACTGTAATAATATATCTGGAATTCGTATTCAGCAGATCTATCGTCTCTTCCTGCTCTGATCCATTTGTCAGATGAAATCTGAGTACCAGCAATTTCTTCCCCATGGATGCGTCCAGCGCAAAATAGTCATCCTCAACCCCGTCCTCGGGATAAGAATCTGCTACCATATAATCCTCATAGGTAATGCTGACACCTTCCGGCAGGCCAAAAAAATCTTCCATACTGGCAGTAATCTCTTCCTGCGCCGTGGGCATCGTCACTTCCGTGGTACCGGTGCTACCCGTCTCTTCCGCTTTTTCCTCTTCCTGCGATGCTTCCTTTGCTGCTTCCTTTTCCAATTTGGCGATCACCATTTCGGGATCTACCAGGCGGCTACGATTATTGGCATCATATTTTAACAAAGTAACTGCCGCATACTCTCCGACCCGCTGGGATTCCTCTTCCGTCAGATCCGGGATCTCGTTGCCGCAGGCTGTCATGGATAACATCATTGCACATAATAAGGCTCCGCATACCATATTTTTATTACGTCCTGTCATAGTTCGTTCCTTTTCTTCCTTCCTGTCCATTGCATCACTCATTGCATTTCTTTTCCAGTATAATATAGATTCCGGCAATTACAAGAGCAATTACGCCTACCACGAAGAAAAGTATGGTCTTCTGCAGGATCGGTGCGCCCCAGTAATCATATAAGGCTATTTTACCACAAGTACACAAAGAAAGCACTAAGCCATAGATTCTGACGGGCTTATCCTTTTTCACGAAACCGGCAGTCACGCTTACCAGTGCGATCAGCATGATCAGAATGCTGTTGATCACAGGGATATTCGTCTTGACGATCAGTGCCATATAGGTCAGGAATATTACGATGATCAATTCTCTGTGTTTAAAATTCTTATAATATTTTTCCTGCAGGGTCAGCACCAGATAAGCCAGTACAAAAACAAACATACATAAATAAGTAATGTAGGAATTCCGATAGATCGGATTTGCCAGAGCGATCAGTGCTCCGATCTGTCCGATCAGGACGGATACATTAAATACGAGGATTCCCTTGTCCCGCATACAATTCACATTATTGAACAGCAGAATGCTCACGAAGAGAATTCCGGAAAATGCCGGCAGTTTTATCATAGGCATCAAATGCGACAGAGCAAAAAATGCCAGTGAAAAAGTCAGCACGATCTCCTGGTAGGTACTCCATTCATGCACAAGGAACATACTGAGGATCGTTCCTGCCAAAAGCACATAAGCATAGGGGATCTCCTTCCCGTTCATCAGAAGCAGGATACAATATACCGTAGTAATGATGGCATCCAGTGCCGCAAGGCCCCCTTTTGCCAGGCGTGACAGTACTTTTACTGCTATCAGCAATACCGTAGCACAGATCACGATCCCCCAATCATTCTCTATTACTGAAAATCCACAGAAAGTCACGAAACTGAAGAAATAGCAGGGAAGCCATTTCTGCCATCCCTTTTCCGCCTTCCGCATAGCAATCACAGTCAGTATTGTGATAACAAATGCTATTCCGGTCAGGGCAAAAATGCCAATATATCCATCCGTCTCTGCTGCTCTCCAATAATCATCCATACCGGCACCCGTCATAATTCCGGATACCAGAATAAATGCAATGTAAATAGCAAGCAATCCTCCACTTTTCACCACACGTCCGGTCTGCTTTTCTATTTGCGCATAACGGCTCTGTACGACAAGTACCAGATGTGCTATCAGGAAAAACACACTATAAGCTACAACCGCAACACCAACCGACATGCCCTGTGTCCACACAATACAGCCTACAGCCGTCGGGAACAGCATTGTGGTACTGGCAAGCAGGATCAGCTGTGATGCCGTATGGAATCTGTGCACCGGTACACAGGCGCACAATATACTCAGGATCAGGATCAATCCCATTACCATCAGGACCTCCGCCATCGATAACCCGGAGGACATGGATAGTGGGTAAGCACAGAGCCAGCAGGAAGCAATTCCCAGCAGTCTGTGGATCAGCGAATCCCGTTTCCGGCTCAACAATACCGTGCCTACGGTGATCACACCAATGATCAATGCTGCGGGAAACATCCCGAAATTATGTAAGGACAGCGTATTGATCATGGTGGACAGGTACAAAGCCGCCATGCCGATCGCCGAAAATATCTGTGCTAGCTTCGGTAATTTTCTCCGGATCAACAGCTCTGCCAGCAACACTACGCCCAGGGATACCACATAGAGAGAGATTCCCTTGATCCATCCGTTCATGAAATACATTCCCATCAGCACCAGGGCTGTCAGGATAAATACGCCTCCCACCACCGACAGAGCTATGGTTCCAATGAGATATTCCGCATTCTGCTTTTTCTTCGTCCCCTGTACTACAGTCTCTGCTGCCGGCTGTGCGGAGAACTGCCCTGACGATTGTGCAGTAACCTGTTCTGCCGGTTGCCCAGTGAACTGTCCTGCCGGCTGTTTCTGCATGGGCTCCTGTGTAGAAGGCTGTACGGACTCCTGTATCTGCCCTGCGGCAGCACTTTCTGCTCTTGCCGCATTCAGTTGCTGTCTCTGATGCCAGTATTCCACGCTTTTATCCAGCTCCGCCTGTAACTGCTCCACATACTGGGGCTGTTTCTGTATTCTCGGGATCAGCTGCTGTACATACTGTGTAAAGATCGGGTCCTTGGACTGCATCAGGTATTCCCTTGCCTGCTGCTCCAAAAGCTTTGCTCTGTCCTGCTGTGTATTCTGTTCCATATAATATCCTCCCGCATTGTATGATCTATTGCGTCATGTATGTTTTGTATCTCTCCATGTCCTGTCTGTGACAGTCGGCATGGATCAAAATACCGTCTTCCCTGTACTCCGTAGAAAAAACCTGCGCCTCTTCCATAAGATAGGAAGCTACATTCCCCGCGCTGTACGGTATCAGGAAAGTACAATCCACATTGTCCGCATAGACCTGCTGCTCAATGGCTTCTGCCAGTTCACGGATACCGGTATTCTGCCCTGCGGCGAGATACCAGTGCTCCTGTCTCTTCTGCGGCAGTGGTTCCATGCCGCATTTGTCTGCCTTATTATACACCACAATCTGCGGAATGTCACCTGCTCCCAGTTCCTTCAGAGTATCGGCAGTGACCTGCATCTGCTGTCTGTAATTTTCATCGGAAAAATCCACCACCTGGACCAGCAGATCTGCGTATTTTACTTCTTCCAGGGTCGAACGGAATGCCTTTACCAGACCGTGAGGCAGCTTATGAATGAATCCAACCGTATCCGTCAGGAAAAACGGCTTATTATGCCCTGTGTCTATGCTACGGACGCTGGTCTCCAATGTGGCGAACAGCATATCTTTTTCCATGACCGTCTTCTCCGGAAGTTCTCCGAACTGTTCCACCATGCGGTTCAGGATCGTAGACTTTCCCGCATTGGTATATCCCACCAGCGCCACCTGCGGAGTCCGGGACTGCTGTCTTTTCCTACGCTGCACATCCCGGGTCCTGCTGACATCCTCCAGTTCCTTTTTCAGTTCCGTGATCCGGTGTTCGATCTTACGTCTGTCCAGCTCCAGCTTCTTCTCACCGGTACCCTTGTTACTCATGCTGCCGCTGGCGCCGCCCTGACGGCTCAGTGCATCGTACATGCCCACCAGTCTCGGAAGCATGTATTGCAATCTCGCTGTCTCCACCTGCAGTTTGGCTTCTCTGGTCTGTGCACGTATGGCAAATATGTCAAGGATCAGATTCGTACGATCAATAACGGTAAGCTCCAGCTCCTTGCCCAGGTTACGTACCTGCGAAGGTGTCAGGGAATTGTCAAATACGACCTCCTGCGCGCCTCTCTCCTCCGCCAGTCTGCGTACATCATCCACCTTGCCCGTTCCGATATACAATGCTTTGTTCACATGATCCAGCCGTTGTACGATCTGACCCACGACTTCCTTCTCCGCGGCTTCTGCCAGACTTGCCAGTTCTTCCATGGAATATTCAAAATCCGCTTCTTCCCCGATGTCCACACCGACTAACAGCACCTTTACCGGTGCCTCCTGCATCTGTTCTTCCCTCATATAAAAATATATCCTTTTAAAATCATTATTTTGTCTCTAATTCAAACCAGAATTCCACACCGTTGGTATAATTGATCACACCGTAAGGCTGGTTCATGGAATCCATGATTGCCTTCACGATGGACAGTCCCACACCGCTGCCGCCGTATTCTCTGGTTCTGGCTTTATCTACTTTATAGAATTTTTCCCAGATGTGGCCGATGGAATCCTCCGGGATCGGTTTGCCGGTATTGAATACCGATACGCGCACCCTGCCATCCTTCTGTTCCATTTTGACATCGATGATCTTCTCACCTTCGCAGTGATTCACCGCGTTGGAGAAAAAGTTCATAAATACTTCTTCTATTTTAAATTCATCCGCCCAGGCATAGATGGGAGGATACTCTTCCATCCGCACCGTGATATCGTTCTGTTTGGTCAGAATTGCCGCCGACTGGATATAATTCTTCACCAGTGCCGTAATTTCGAAACGCTCCATAGTCACAACATCGTTGCCGAATTCCAGCTGGTTCAGCGTCAGAAGCTTTTTCACCATGTTGTTCATCTTCGCCGCTTCATCCACGATGACATCACAGTAGAACTGTCTGCTCTCGGGATCGTCATTGACACCCTCCTGCAGTCCTTCCGCATAGCCCTGGATCAGAGCGATGGGTGTCTTCAGTTCATGGGAGACATTCGCCAGGAACTCCTTACGCATTTCATCGACAGCTTCCTTTTTCTCCACATCCCGCTGCAGCTCATTATTCGCAGTCTTCAGTTCCGAAATCGTCTGTTCCAGGGAATCAGACAGTTTATTAATGTTCTCTCCCAGCAGATCGATCTCATTGTGAGCCCTGCCCTGATATTTTGCTTCAAAATCCAGCTGTACCATCCGCTGTGAGATATCGTTCAGCTCCAGGATCGGCTTCGTCACACGTCTGGAGACAAACCAGATAATAATACCACCCGCCAGTGCTCCCAGGCAGCCGATCATCATATAAAACCGATTGGCGATCCTGGCACTCTCCTGAATACTGGAGAGCGGTGTCTGCATGATAAAAGAAATTCCGGTGTTCAACCTTCCGTAGATCTCTAAATATTCCTTATTCTCCTGCCCGGTTCTCTGGATCACATAGTCATCACCGTTCTCGATGACCCGCTCATTATCCGGAAACGTTCCGAAGCCGAACACATAGCCGATCAGACGGTTCTCCAGTCTCTCGCCGCCGTTGATGGATACATATTTCATGTTGGAATTCACGTCCATGACACATACTGTCATGTTATAGCTTCTGCACACATCATCCAGCTCATGTGCGAATTCTTCCGATCCATAGCTGTCACTCTCCGCCGCCTGCTTGATCGTCTCATAAGCATCGTGAATGACATCCAGCTTACTCTGCATATAGACTCTGCCTAAAAACATGTAATTCAGCAGCAGGCACAAAAGGATCGTCCCGATCATCAGCCCGATAAATATCCAGGCGAACTGTCCCCTGATGGAATGCACTTTTTTCTTCTGCTGTTTATTCTGCTGTTTCATCCATTTTGTACCCCATTCCCCATATGGTCTTGATGAGATTGCCTTCCTCGCCCAGCTTGCTGCGCAGCTTCTTCACATGGGTATCAATGGTACGGGCATCCCCGAAGTAATCATAGTTCCATACGTTGTTCAGTATCTTCTCTCTGGACAGGGCAATTCCCTTATTTTCCATAAAATAGGTCAGAAGTTCGAATTCTTTATAGCTTAAGTCCACATCTTTGCCGTCTATGATCACGCGGTGTGCTGTCTTATCCACAGTGATCCCGCCGCAGGTCAGTGCTTCGTCCTGCCCTAACTGGTTCGTCCTGCGTAGGATCGCTTCCACCCGCGCCACCAGGATCTTGGGGCTGAAGGGTTTGGAAATATACTCGTCCACTCCCAGCTGAAAACCCTGCAGCTCGTCTCTCTCATCTCCGCGGGCTGTCAGCATAATAATAGGAACTTGGGAGTTCACACGGATCTCCCGGCATACCTGCCAACCATCCATTTTTGGCATCATGACATCCAGAATGATCAGTGCAATATCCTTATCCTTATAAAAAATATCCAGTGCCTCCTCGCCGTCTCCGGCCTCCAGCACCTCAAAATTACTCTTCACCAGGAAATCCCGGACCAGCTTACGCATCCTGCTCTCATCATCTACTACCAGTATTTTCAGTCTGTCCATACATACCCTCACCTTTCTGTTGTAGACATAGTATAGCGCAGAAATATGTCAATTCTGTGAAACTTCGGTCTCCGTATTTCCTGTATTCCCTGTATTTTCTATATGTAGCTCTCTCTCTTTTTCCCTAACCGTCTGCTCTCTCCGGGTCAGCTCCTGTTCCCAGGATGCGTATTTATTCTGAAGATTCCGCTCGTAATTCAGGATATTGGGTTGGTCGGAATTCAATGTGATCACAAACATGGCAATGATTGCCACAATCATCACGATGTTCATGATCACTGACAGGCAAAGACCCGCCTTTTTGCCCCCGTCTTCCGGCATCGGCTGGATCCGTCTTCTGGCAGGGGACGTCTTCGTCCTGACATCGGCAAAGTTCGTCCACAGAGGGATCGGAGGCACTTCCTCCCCCAGTTCTTCTTCCCGGGCGCGCAGCTCTCCCTGCAGCTCCCTGAGGTACTCCAGTCCTACCGGGGTGCGGAACACCCGGTCTTCCAGTGCTTTTTTATAAATGGCAAGAACCGACTGAATATCCGTATGATCAATGCGCTTATCCAGATAGGCGATCTTCTGCCGTTCCTGCTCCGCAAGTCTGGCATCCTTCTCGGAATAGAAGGCGAAGCCGGACACTACATGTTCTCTCTGTTCTACATCCATTTACAGTTTTTCCTCCGTTGTATCTGCCGCATTCTGCAGTAAGATATGCTCTCCCTGCACCAGGGGATAATGCACGGGAATCTCCCCATCCAGGTTCTCCCGGTACATATCTACGGCTGTGATCTGGTGGTTCTCATAGGTAGTGTAATAATAAATCCCCCTGTCTGCATTACAGCAGGAAGTATAAATAGTGATCTCATACTTACCGTTTTCCAGACGGCAGCATCCTCTCGTCTGAGCCACGCTTCCTAAGATATGGAAAAACTGACTGACGCTTTCAGACTCCGAGGTTCCCGATACAGAATTCATTTTCGTAAAAGCCACCCGGACAAAACGGGAGGCAGAGGACAGATCGCCGGGCAGCCCCATGGCTCCCATGCCACGGCTGTACGGCTGCAGCTGAAGCTGCTCTGAGAAACGGTTCACCGGCTGATCCGGAGACAGATAACTGTAGTCATTCAGCCGGAACAGCTGCTTGTCAAAGGGAGGATTGTTCGTCAATACCCCTACGGGATTGTCATAAATGTTCAGTCCCTCCCCGACTGCCTCTATCGTGATCGCCTCGTCCCTGTCCGCCAGTATCCAGTGCAGCTGTGATGTCGGAAACTGCTCGCTGAACCGCGTATCCACCAGATTGATGTGGGCTAACAGCGTCCGGGCTTCCTGCACCGTAGCACACTGTCCCAGGATCCAGGGAATGAACTCGAACTGTGCAATGTTGTCTCTGCCCTCCCGGGGCTTACGATATACGGCGTTGCCCGCGAAATTAAGACCTGCCATGCCCAGGCCCTTCTCATTGACCGCATCATAATACAGCGGATAATCCCCCACCATATGAGCGATACCGATCATGGCATAATGCTCAGTCAATGCATTCTGATGCCGTAACTGAAAAGAGTAATTACGCGGTGTCACCACCACTTCTTCTCCGTAATTAAATTCATAATCAAAAGTTCTGCCAAAATAAAAATCCTGCGATCTATAAGTTGCTGCTGTGCACATAGTGGTCTCCTTTACTGTTTTCAGATCAATGTAGATTACTCTTAGTCTATAGCATTTGCAGAATGATTGCAAGTATGCGAAAAACGTTGACGCATCGTAAAAAAAGTGTTAATATTAATGGACAAAAAGAGTGCTACCGTACAGCAACGGTTCACCTTAGTTTATAGTTCTAAAAAAGCAACTTGTACCTTTGGTGGAGGCGGTTGCTTTTTTAATGCTTTCGTTTCTGACTGGTCTGCACGATACTGATCACGGTCACGATGATGCTGATCATCGTAACTACAATACCGACAGCGCCAACCACTGTTTCTATCATTTATGTACCTTTCGTTAAATTTCCCATTCGTATCACCTCCGATAATACTGAAAGTTCTCAAAATGTTCCCATTCTGGCGAAAGGCGAACCGCTTACCGTTTTGGCAGCACCCACGTTTATTATAAGGTATAGAGGACTGTTTTCCTATGAATTTCTAAAAAATAAGTATACAAAATTGAGTATGTTGAAATTGGCTATTTTCACGGATTTGGATTTTGTGCATCTTTACTAAGTGTCCTATTACTTGTATTTTCAGGCTGTTCACAGCAAAAAGGTTCCACCGGAATTCTCCGGTGGAACCTTTTTATGTTAGTTTTTACACAACTAATTCTTAAAAATGTTTTGGATCCATCTGTGGTTAAGATTACTGTAACAGAGACAGTACACCCTGGTTAGCCTGGTTGGACTGTGCAAGCATAGCCTGACCTGCCTGAGCCAGAATGTTGTTATTGGAATACTTAACCATCTCAGTAGCCATATTGGTATCACGGATAGCGGACTCTGCGCTGGTGGTATTCTCTACTACGTTATCCAGGTTGTTGATGGTGTGCTCCAAACGATTCTGAACAGCACCAAGTGCGGAACGCTGGGTGGAAACCTTCTGGATAGCTGCGGAAATGGTGTCAATAGCAGCGGTAGCTTTGGTATCATCATCACCAGATACCTGAAGACCATTTACTCCAAGTCCACGTGCACTCATCATAGAAATGTCAACATCAATCTTGTTATCTTCTGTAGAATCAGCTCCTACATGAAGGCTAAAGTTTAAAGAATCATTCAAATCTGCAAATGCCTCAAGTTCAATCTTGCCATCTTTTGTAGATACAGACTTAACTTCTCCACCAAGATTATCAGTAATATCTTTCTTAATTGCTGCCAACATATCCTCTTCGCTTTCAAACACCTTTGTGTTAGCATCGGCACCTTTAGCAGCAGCAGCAAGAGCTATATCTTTGGTAAAATTATCACCGTTAGTATTCTCAGCTTGCATATCATAAACATATTTATAAGTTTTGCCATTTACTGTAACCGAATCTGCCTTATATGTGCCTTTAGTTTTAGCGGTATCATCACCTACACTAGTTGCTGCTCCAGTATGTTTGGTAATAGCAATGGAAGCCTTACCTGTTGTAGCGTCTATAGCATTTAATTTACCATGAGCTGTTCCGTAAGTAAGCTTCGCCGGTGTTTTATCTGCATCTGTACCTACACCCTTCAGCAGATAACTCTCATTGAATTTAGTTGTGGTGGAAACTCGGTCAATCTCAGTAACTAACTGATCAATCTCATTCTGGATGTAACTCCTGTCGTTCTCAGCCTGAGTACCGTTGGCAGCCTTTACAGCCAGTTCGTTCATTCTCTGCAGCATATCCTGAACTTCGTTCAGAGCGCCTTCAGCGGTCTGTACTGCACTGATACCATCCTGTGCGTTGGAAGAAGCCTGTGTCAGACCTCTGATCTGCTTTCTCATTTTCTCACTGATGGACAGACCTGCTGCATCATCAGCTGCACGGTTGATCTTGTAACCGGAAGACAGTTTCTCGGTGGACTTTGCCTGAGAAGCGGTGGTTAATCCTAACATTCTGTTAGAGTTCATAGCTGTTAAGTTGTGTTGTACTACCATAATAATTTACCTCCATGTGTAAAAAAGTGTTGCAGATACATCCGTTTATCTGCAGTGTGTGGTTAATAGTTACTGCGGCCCTAGGATTCCGCATTGTTAGCAAGCTTTTGTCCCACAGTATCTAAAGTTATTTGTTCTGTACGATCACGACGTTGGATTTTTTCTTCTTGGCGGTGCCTTCCGGATTCTTGTAATACTTCGGGATCGTCGCCAGAAGCTCCGGATCCTGGATCCGTTTTTCAATGGCCTTGCTTCGTACGATGTTCACATCCTTGGGGGCATCGATCATGATACGTGTCTGTCCGCCGCTGCTTCCCAGAAATACAATCTTCACATCGTCTCCGATCATCAGAAACTCTTCATCTCTCACCGATAATCTCAGCATAGCCATTCCTCCTTGAAATCGATTATTTCCTTATAATTTGCTGTGTTTTGGAAATACTGATCGTAATGTAACAAACTTGATATTGTGTTACCTTTTTGCTTTCACATAGTATATCGGTACGCTCGCAGAAAACTTAACCCCTTTTTTGAAAAAAATTGAACCCCTCATTTGCCAAAGTAAATGCAGCCCCGGAAAGTATATGTTATAGTTCACAGATATATAAAAAACGCCGGTTTTATGCGGCTTACACTAATTTCTAGGAGGAATCAGATGAATACAGCACAACCAATTCGTAACCTGGAGGATCTGAAAAATTTTAAAAACTACTATAAGGAAATCCACCCCGATGCCAGGAACCAATTGTTAGTGATCCTGGGCTTGAATACTGCACTGAGGATTTCGGATCTGCTTACACTGCGGTGGGAAGATGTTTATAACTTTTCTCAAAACAGATGGCAGGAGCATATTGAGATCATTGAGCAGAAGACGGGAAAGACCTCCTGCATCTATATCAATCATAATATTCACGCATGTCTTCAAAATTATCAGGCACAGCTTCAAAAGGAGCGAAAACCTATTCAGCCAGAAAAGTATCTTTTTCCCCACAGCAATAAAAATGAACCCATCAGTCGGGTGCAGGCTTTTCGCATCATCAAAAAGGTGGCAGCTTATTACAATATCCCCGGCGTGATCTGCTGTCATTCCCTTCGCAAAACCTTCGGATATCATGCCTGGCAACAGGGCGTACAGCCGGCAATGCTGGTCAGCATCTATAATCATTCGTCTTATGAAGTGACTAAACGATATCTTGGCATTGAGCAGGATGACCGGGATAAAATTTTTCAGGAGATCATACTCTGAACACAAGGGTAACACAATATCAATTGTGTTACCTTTTTTATTTACACACGCAACTATTAATTCAAAAATGGAACCCCAAATCAACTTCGGAGTCCCATTCTATTTTTTAATTCAGATTCAATTTCTGTCCCACACGGATCTTATGTAAATCCTTGATCTGCGGGTTTTTGGCTTTCAGTTCCGCCAATGACATATGGTTGCGTTTGGCAATGGCAGACAGGGTATCTCCTGCTTTCACTGCATAATCGCCACTGTTAAAATATACGGTTTCCTTCGGCTGTGCCGCGGTTACCGTTACCATGTAATCACCGCCCTGCTTTAGAGCGAACATGGACTGCCCATTCCTGGTCACGAGGAAGGAGCCACAGTATTCCAGTTGTTTCTTCTCGGCATTATAGCGATAAAGATTTGCGTATTTTCTGCTGTTTTCTGCTCCGACATTCACATGAATGTTCACAGCTACCGGGAATGCTCCGGTGTCTTTTACAGACAGCTGTTTTGTGGCTTCTGCCTTCTTGGATGCTGCCATGGCTGCCGGGATATTCTGTGCATTGCTGTCAACGGTGAGATCAATGTTCTGTAATGCATTCAGAGCTGTGCCTTTCAGATCCTGTCCGCTGATGCTGACTGCCACACCGTTGCCGCTATGAAGTGCCAGGGTCACATCTGAGCCCTTAATGCTTCCCAGCACTGCGGCAGGGAGTCTGGTCTCTCCGGAGCATACGATATTCATGTTCACGCTGTTAATATTCGGATTCTGTGTCACTTCCGCGATCTTTGCCTGTACGTTGGAAGTCACGGTGTTCCAGTCTACTGTCTGTACCGGAGCGGATGTCTCCTTGTCCGCAGAGCTGCTCTCTGCTTCCGGTGCTGTTGCAGGCGCCGGGGTTACTGTCGGCTGTGGTGTAACTACAGGTGCCGGGGTAGCTTCTCCGGTCTTGTTCAGGTACATATCGTCCCAGGATCCCCAGGCTTTGGCAGATGCGGTTGCCCGGATTCCTACCGTTACTTTTGTTCCATCCTTAGTGATCTCGATATTCTGTACCTCAGGATTGCTCCAGTTCTTCCAGCCGTTTAATTCGCCTTGTGCTGTCTGTGTCTTACCATCTACAGAGACATAGACCTCGTAGCTGTCTGCTGCTAAGTTTCCACCACCCTGAAGATATCCTCCAAACCGATAAATTCCTGCATCCAGCGTAATTGTCTGTGTTACATCATAAGTAAAATCACTGTCATTGTAGAAATGCAGATATCCGTTTCCATCTTTGGAGTCCTTGCCATCCATCGGAACTTTAATACCGGTTCCGTTTAATGTCCATGCGTTGTCTCCATCCTCAAACCGGGGATTGGTCAGAAGGTTCTGCGGATTCACGGTGATCACGCATTTTGTCTGATAGGTCTCTCCTTCCAGAGATACTGTTCCGTTCACGGTATATTTTCCTGCTGCGTTGGTGTCAACTGCGGCAACATCCTGTGCGTTCCAGGTTACGTTTTCTGCTCCGGAAGTATAATCTGAATAGGTAACGTTTACCGTCTCCGGTAAAGTAAAGGTACTTCCTAATTCTATCTCGATTGCATCTGCATTTTTAACAGTGCTGATTTTTTTAGCCGTCTCCGCACCTGTTTTTACATAACTGAATATCTTTAAGGTTTCCAGAGGATGACCGGAGGCATCAAACAATGCCTGATTGTCTATTGCGGATCCGCCGTACCATTTTCCGGCATCCTCGGCATCATATTCTTTCGCATAGGAAGCTGCCCAGCCGGAACCATATTTTTCCCAGGCTGCCTTATTTTCTGTCAACACATTCGCAGCATTCTCTGCGTTTTCATCGTATACCTTTACAGGGATCCATGCAGGCTCCCAATAGAATACGCCGATACCTTTGTCCATTTCTGCGACGGCATTGATTACCTCACGCAGTTCCTTCGCCTGTCCGTAGATGCTGAAATCATAATCCATGCCTGCATCGTTATTGCCTTCGCGGACGGTGTTTGCATGACCGTCACTGTCCTCTAAGCCGGTCGCCCAGGAGGTCTCCGCTACCATGACTTCTTTTCCATATTTTTCCGTAATCGCATTTAACTGGTTCTTAAGGTTATCCAGGGTTCCATGCCAGTAAGGATAATAGGAAGAGGCGAATACATCATACTCCACACCGGCATCGGCCAATGCTTTAGCGTAAGTCATATAATTTTGTTTCTCAGGATTTGCGAAATGCACTACTGCCTTGATTTCTTTGTTCCGATCCTGCTCCACCTGTTGGATTGCTTCACATCCGGCGCGGAAAATTGCTGTGGTGTTGGCATTCTCCAGACCGCTCTCTCCGGCAATTCCGTTGTTTGTCTCATTACCGACCTGTACCATTCCGACATCGACGCCTGCATCCAGTAAAGTGTTCAGGCTATTCATCGTATAATCTTTTACTGCTGCTGTCTTTTCCGCAATCGTCATGTCTGCCCAGGCTTTCGGTGCCTTCTGCTTGGCAGGATCAGCCCAGAAATCGGAATAGTGGAAATCGATCAGGACACGCATTCCGGCTTTAGTAGCCAGCTTACCCATGTCCACCGCTTTCTGCAGGTCATTATTGCCACCGCCGTAGCCGTTATCGGATGCATCGTAAGGGTTATTCCATACACGGATACGTACGTAGTTAATACCGCTATCTTTCAGTAGCTTAAAAAATCCGGCATCATCCAATTCATTTCCTGCAAAATCATAATATTTTACACCGCTGTCTTTCAGAGCTCTGTAGGATGAGATGTCCACACCGCCGATGAAATCACTCGTCAGTCCGTTTACCTTTTCCACATTGATTCCGGCTTGTTCCACAGTAGCGCTTTTTAATTCATCTTTCGCTTTTTTCAGATTCGTGATCTTCTCTTCGATCTCTGTGACGGTTGTGGAAGTATAATCGCCATTCAGTGCCTGCAGGAAGTTCTCGCTTACTGTCATGGATTCCTGCAGAGCTTTCCAACTGTCAGCAGTATAATCTGACTCGTTTAATGCTTTATATTCCGTGATCAGATTCTGCAATTCTTCTGCTTTTACTTTCTTTGCAGCCTGAATTTCAGTGTCACTTGCTTTCGTCACCAGGATGTCATCTATCTTCAGATAGCCGCCTGCTGCAATATCCAGAGAAATGGTAATGGTAAGCTCCGTACCTGCCTCTACGGTTAATGCATCGGTCTCTGCAGGAGTATAGACATCCCAGCCTCCTGCGGTCAGATCCGCCGATACTTTTCTATCTCCGGCTGTGAGGCTGATGGTTCCGGTCACGTTCTCTCCGGCTGTCAGGAAAGATGCTTTATAGTTACCGGCATCGGATGCTGTCACCGTAGTAGCAGCTGTCAGATTCTGTGCCATTGCCGAATAATAATTCCAAACGTTTGTAGTATCATTTCCGGCACCGGTATCCGCCTTGGAGGTAGCACTGCTGTCTATGCTCCAGGTCTGGGACCAGTCAGACATATCCGTAGGATTGGTTCCTTCTTCAAATGTTTTGGAATACAGCATATTACTATCCGGAGTCGGTGTAGCTGTGGGAGTCGGTGTAGCTGTGGGTTCCTGCGTACTTTCCGTCTCACCTGTCGCATCCTTCGTCAGTAACAAACTATCCAGGCACACCCAGGCTCCCTGTTCACTGGTAATATGAAAACCGATTTTATAATTTGTTTCTGCTTCCGCTAACGTAAAATGCGAGGTAAACTGTTGAAAGTCAGAGGTAATACTTAAAGAATCTGTATCAAGGATATCCTCACCACGATACACTGTAATGTTTCCCGTCATACTGTTGGTGTCTTTAATCCACCCTGTGACTGTATAGTCTCCTGCAGTTAAAGAGGCAATTGTCTGGTAAATACTTACCGTACCATCCCCATTTCCAAAATTGATTCCCAGTCCACTTGAAGTACCGTCATAAGCAGCCCATTGATCGTATTTTATAGTATCGGCTGCCTCCCAGGTGGATCCTTCAAACTTCCAATTTCCAACTGTCCAGAATTCACTGCCGTCGTCCCCCATATCGCCACCTGTAAACAGATTGGTTTCCTCCGCATTTACACAGCTCAACGGTCCGGACTCACTCAGATTCCCTGCAATCAGAGCCGCCACACACGCAAATGCCAGACCTCTTTTCCAGTCTCTTTTTTTCATCGTAACCTTCCCTTTCCGCCTTCCGGCCGGAGCGTAAGGCTCCGGTCGGATCCTCTATGTTCACTTAGCATCCTCCCTTGGTTGCGCAACTTATTTGCGCAACCGTTTGCTCGGCTATGTCTGGATTATATCATGTGCACTTTGTATTTTAAATTGACAAAAATTCTAATATTTCAATTTATATTTTGTATATTTTGCACCATTTGTTGCTATTTTTTCATTACTTTATGATTTCAAGTGTAAAAAGAGATATGCGCAATTTATTGCGCATATCTCTCTTTGTATTACGTATACCTACGGGTTACATCTTTTGCATGGGACATATCCCATATTAATTACTTCTTCTCTGCTGCCGGTGTAGATCTGTTTATTTTTCTCTTTCATATCGTCCACGCTGGAGCATGTGGGATAGTGGAATTTCATGGTGTTGGTATTCAGCACATAAGTAATTCCCTGAGATTCCTGTGGCGCCGACGATTCCGGTGTGATCTGTACCGTAGTATCGGTCTCAGGCTGTGGTGCCGGTGTCTCTACCGCAACAGGCGCTACTGTGCTTTGGTAGGTTTCACTGCCCTCCGACCAATTATCACCGGTGGCATAGTCAATACCGATCCCCGGCTGCACATTGTAGGCAAATACGCAGAAGCAGATACCCTCCCCGGCATCTTCCACGGAATAGGCTTCCATGAGGACGCCGTCTGCCAGCAGGTTATCACCGTCAAATATGGGAGTGACACGGTACAGGACATGGTTCCCTGTATTTTTGACATAATCGCAGACTTTCGTCTCAAAAGGGAGCATTCCCTGCACGTTGAGATATCTGGTTCCGGTGATCAGGTTCTGCGGGTTGGCGTTTTCCGCCGCCAGCATGTAAGCGATCAGGTGGCAGCGATTGTATAGGTATTTTCCGTCCACATTATCGTATTTCACCAGATGCCAGCCGGTAGGCTTCACGGCTCCGATCTCCCCTCTCGGTTCTGTCGGCATCAGATCCTGTCCCACGTTGGCATATGCCACGCCACAGCGTCCCAGGCTGTCCAGCTCGCTGTAGGTTTCGAAAGACTGTGTGGTCAACTCCGCCTCTGTGAAATAAGGTTTGTTGCCATTGACTTCTGTATAAGGCGTGCCGGAGTATGCCGGAATCTCCCGGAGGGAAAATGCTGATGTGCCCTCTCCTGTCGGAACGTCTGTTGCAGATGTGACCTGCTGCGATTCTTGTGTATCCGAAGAGCTTTCCAGTGTCTGTCCGGATTCGGGTTCCGATGCTGTATTCTCCGATGCCTCCAGCAATTCGGAGGGGATCGCCGCCGGCTGCTCTATCGCATAGGTATTGTCCTGCGACGTGACGGTGCTTTCCGCACAGCCGGTGAATGCCAATAGCAGTGCCAGCCATAATGACAATTGTGTTATCAAACGTTTCTGAGGTCTGTTGTGTTTCATTTTCATAGCTTGTCAATTACTCCCTTGTAAAACTCTTTGGGAATTATACCACATTTTTCATCTGACCTTTCCTTTTCATTGACAATTTTTTCAAAAAACAGTATGCTAAAAATATCTAAAAACACTTCAAATAATATGCCAATCATCTAAACATTTCGGCTTATTATTTGAGGTGTTTTTTTGCCGGAATGGATTCTTAGAAAGGAGATTCTTATGTCTAAATATGTTTATCCCGCTATTTTTACTTCTGAACCAGATGGAGGTTATTCTGTATATTTTCCCGATCTGGAAGGTTGTTATACCTGCGGCGACACACTGGCTGATGCTCTGTTTATGGCTGAAGATGCCCTCGCGCTTATTCTCTATGGATATGAAAAGGACCAACGCCCCATTCCACAGCCCTCCAAAATGTCAAACATCAAAGTTACTGCGGATTCCTTTTTAAGTATGGTTGCATGCGATACCCTGGAATATCGCAAACGTTTTAATAACAAAGCTGTTAAAAAAACATTGACCATTCCCGAATGGCTGAATGAAGCTGCTGTTGCAATGAATATTAACTTTTCACAAGTATTGCAGGATGCTCTTTTGCAGCGAATCAGTCCTCAATAATGCACACACGAAAAATAAAAAGTGCCGCAAAAACGGCACTTTTTCTATGGAGTAGACGGGAGTCGAACCCGTGTCCAAAAGCCTATTCCCTGTCCTTCTACGAGTGTAGTTTATTCTTTGACATTCCCTCCGCGCCCCGGGAATAAACACCCTGGGCATTTCAGTAGCTTCATGTTACGCCCATATGCGCAAAGCTTTGCATATGTCGTTTCTCACATGTTTGAAGCCGGGATCCTAAGGTGTGAGTGCCCTAGGGCCGACTGCTGCCATTAGGCAGCGTATGCTAAATTATCGTTAGCGTTTAATTTTAATTTGGCCATTTAACGCATTACCATGCGACTCGCTTCTCCAGCTGCAAAACCCCTGTCGAAACCTTTACTACCCCTTATTCAATTGTCAGACCAAGTATACTTGATGGCACACACACTGTCAAGCACTTGCGGTAAAGCATTGCAGTGATGTTGTATAAATAAAGTTGACACCTTATTCTCAAGGAATTCATGTATAATAA
>ERZ780095.271-NODE-271-length-18213-cov-3.72651_pt1 | contig 18213 bp, 9 predicted proteins | sample MGYA00511574_ERZ780095 | MGnify/ENA primary metagenome ERZ780095 (study PRJEB29588, sample SAMEA2153837) | human gut metagenome | biome: human gut; feature: human-associated habitat; material: faeces | place: Denmark | collected 2008/2010 ...
AAACATTGTAAAAAACCGCACCGCCGACAAATATTGTACATTTGCTTGAGCCGTCGGGATTCTGAAGTTCCTTACATTCTCTTACAAGCCTTATTGTATCTTCCATACTCTTGAGAGTTGTTGTCATAAGAGCCGAAAGTCCTATCATTGTAATATTCTGTTCAACGGCAGTATCAACAATAAGCTGAGGATCAACATCACGACCGAGGTCAACAACTGTGTAGCCGTAGTTATCAAGAAGAACCTTCACAATGTTCTTGCCGATATCGTGAATGTCGCCCTTTACGGTTGCCACAATAATTTTACCCTTGCTTACGGGAGTTCCGCTTGTCTTTGTAAGGTGCTTTTTAATTACATCAAAGCACTCCTGAGCTGTGTTTGCACTTTGGATAAGCTGTGGAAGAAAGATTTTATTCTTTTCAAAATCTTCACCCACTCTGTCAAGTGCAGGGATAAGCATTTCGTTTACAACCTGCATTGCATCGGTTGTTTCGAGAAGCTTTGCGGTTGCGGCTGCACCTTCGTTTTTAAGTCCGTTATAAACAGCCGCAAAAATGTCAACATTGCTGTCTGCCTTTTTAACGGGGGCGGCAGGAACAGCATCGTTATATGCGTTGATAAATTCAAGCGAGTTCTTGTCAATGCCGTTAAGCACACGGAATGCTCTTACAGCGCCTGTCATCGACTCAACATTTGGGTTGATAATCGGCAAATCAAGTCCCTGTTCCATAGCCATTGTAAGGAAAGTTCTGTTGACAAGCTCACGGTTCGGAAGTCCGAACGAAATGTTTGATACACCGAGACAGGTTTTACAGCCGAGTTCCGTTTTTACTCTGTGCAAAGCCTCAAGAGTCTGACGGCAAGCCGCCTGTTCTGCGGAAACCGTAAGAGTAAGACAATCGATATATACATCTTTTCTGTCAATGCCGACAGCCTCGGCTCTTTCAACAATTCGTTTTGCAATCTCAAATCTGCCCTCGGCGGTTTTCGGGATACCGTTTTCGTCAAGTGCAAGTCCGACAACAGACGCACCGTACTTTTTGACAAGAGGAAGAACCGTTGCAAGGCTCTGTTCCTCACCGTTTACGGAGTTCAGAATCGGTTTTCCGTTGTAGTAGCGGAGTCCGGCCTCAATAACCTCGGGCTTTGTGGAGTCAATCTGGAGCGGAACATCACACACACTCTGAATAGCCTTGAGAACACGCACCATCATCTTTTTTTCGTCAATTTCGGGATGGCCTACATTGACATCAAGAATTTCCGCACCACCCTGAACCTGACTGAGAGCCTGAGTGAGGATATAGTCAATATTATTTTCAACAAGCGCCTGCTTAAACAGCTTTTTGCCCGTGGGGTTAATTCTTTCGCCGATAATTCTCGGACCGTTGATTTCAACAACCGTCGTTGAACTGCAAACGGTTGTGTCAACGCTTTTTGTCTGAGGCTGATATTCTCTGTCGGCAACCTCCGACTTAATTTTTGCAATATAATCGGGATTCGTTCCGCAGCATCCGCCGATAACCTTAACACCGTATTTGAGGAGTGAACAAACGCACTCGGCAAATTTATCGGGCATAATGTTGTACTCGTTGCTGTTAGGATCGGGCAAACCTGCGTTAGCCTTGATTACAAGGGGAAGATTTGTGTATTTCGACATCTCGGAAACAACGGGTTCAAGCTCATCCGGACCGAGTGAACAGTTTACACCGAGAGCGTCAACACCGAGTCCCGTAAGAGTGACAGCCGCACAGGCAGGGGATACACCCGTAAATGTTCGTCCGTTTCTCTCAAAGGTCATTGTTGTGAGGATAGGTTTGTCGCAGTTTTCTTTTGCGGCAAGAACTGCGGCTTTAAGTTCATAAAGGTCGGTCATTGTTTCAAAAACTATGACATCGGCATCTTTACCGGCAAGAATCTGCTGTTTGTAATACTCATAAGCCTCGTCAAATTTCATTGAACCGGCAGGTTCAAGCAACTGACCTATCGGACCGATATCAAGGGCAACGAGGGCGTCTGTACCCTCAACGGCTTTTCTTGCAATCTTAACACCGGCACCGATGATTTCTTCAACGCTGTAACCGCTGTCCTGAAGCTTGTAGGCATTTGCACCGAAGGTGTTTGCGTACACAATGTCAGATCCGGCATCAATATACCTCCTGTGAAAGCTCTCGATAAGCTCGGGGTGAGTAATGTTCAGCACCTCAGGCACATGGTCGTACTTTACACCGCTTTTCTGAATGAGAGTTCCTGTTGCACCGTCAAGCAGAATAAAATTCTTTTGGTTGAGATATTCACTAAAGTTTGAAAAATTCTTAAACACCACAATGTTCCCCATTTCTTCTGAAGCGACATTTGCCTTTCATACTGCAAATTGCACACCCTCGTTTTCTTCGTTCAATCGGATTGTCTGAAATTCCGAGAACCGCCGTAACCGACTTTGACGGCACAAGCAGACAGCTGTCGCCTGTTGTAAGACCTATTTTTCTCGGAGCGTCAAGTATTCTCAGATACTCCTTCTGCATCTCAATAGGATAGTCCCCATAGCCGGGGCTGAAACGGAAGGTCATATACTTTCCGCTGTATTTTTCGGCAAGGATTTCGTCAACCTTTTGACACACCTGTTCAACGGCAACGCTTGCAAAGCTGTCAAGCACAACCGCCCTTGCCATATCGGAAATCTGACTTATACGGATAAGCTTGTCAATTTCCGAACCGATTGTCGCACACATCATAACGGCTGTGTGGCAACCCTCAAGGTGCTTTTTTATATCATTGCCGAGTAAAATATCGTCAAACGGAGCTTTGCGTTCAACATAGAGAAATCTCGGCTCTGCTGTTTTCAGTATTTCTTTTTCGCATTCATCCATCAGCACATCCATGCGGTAATTAAGGCTGATTCCTGCACCGCCGAGGTAGCGTATAGCCTCTTTGCGGTTTAATCTGTCAAGCGTTATCATAAAAGACTTGACACCGCCTCCGTAATTTTTCTTGCAACATACGGGTTGTTCATTGTGTAGAGGTGGATGCCGTCAACACCGTGTGCGATAAGGTCAACAATCTGGTCAACCGCATATGCAATGCCTGCGTCACGCAAAGCCTCGGGTCTTGTATCATACTTCTGCATAATCTTTGCAAATTTTGCAGGAAGGCTTGCACCGCACATTGAAACCATTCTTTCAATCTGACTTTTGCTTGTTACAGGCATAATACCTGCCTCAATCGGAACATTCACGCCTGCAATCTTCGCTCTTTCAAGGAAGCGATAGTAAACGGAGTTGTCAAAGAAAAGCTGTGAAATAAGATGGCTTGCACCCGACTCAACCTTTTTGCGAAGGTTGTGAATGTCCTCAACCTCATCGGTTGCCTCGCTGTGAACCTCGGGATAACAAGCACCGGCAATGTCAAAATCACCCTGTGACGCAATATATCTGCATAAATCGCTTGCATAAGTGAAATCCTTCTGCGGTTCAACACCTTCAACCATGTCACCACGGAGTGCGAGAATATTCTCAATGCCGTTCTCTTTAAAAAGCGCAAGGTTGCGGTCAATATCAGCCTTTGTGCTGTTAATGCAGGTGAGGTGTGCCACGGATTCAACTCCGAAATCTCTCTTGATTTTTGTTGCGATTTCGCAGGTACGGCTCTTTGAACCGCTGCCGCCTGCGCCGTATGTTACGCTGATGAAGTCAGGCTTTAAAGCCGAAATTTCTTCAAGCTTGCCGTAAACCGATTCAATCGGAGAGGTCTTTTTAGGCGGAAATACTTCAAAAGAAAAAACTGTTTTTCCGCTGTTAAATAAATTGCTTATTTTCATATATAAACACCTCGGTAATGGTTTTGTTAAACTTGATTAATTATAGCATAAATAATTTTTGCATACAATACTGTTTTGGTGGGTTTTGTCGTTTAAGACTATCATTTTTTTGGAAGTTTGGGTATAAGCAAAAATTATATCAAAGAGTTTTATAATAATTATAATTTTGTTAACGAACCAAATTCACCATTATATTCTGTAGTGGCGAACCGTGTTCTCCACTACAGAGTATAAATTTACTTTCATAATAAAGCAAAAATTGCATCAATGCCGTATTCGGGCATCTGATGCAATTCCTTTATCCGAGTATCTTCTCGAATAGATTGCGGTGGCACACCGCCGACCACAATTTTCCATTTTCAATTTTCCATTTTCCATTTTTAATTAAGCAAAAACAGCCGACTGCTTTGCAATCGACTGTTTAATAATCGGATTATATATCAATTACCATCTTGCGTCAAGTTCGGCTTTGGTGGCTCTTTTTTTCTTTCTTGCGACATATCTTGAATATCTTGAAAGCTTTCTGTCACGAAGGAAGAATACAAAAGCGATTGCGCCGAGGATAACTGCAACAAGCACAAACCAAAGACCTACATTTGCGGATCTCTGAACTGCGGCAACAAGAGTCGGTGTGCTTGCGACATTTGACTTTGCAAGAGCCTTGTCGGCAGACTTTACGGACTGAACGGCAACCTCTGACGCTGTGTCCGAGTAGTTCTGATTCTTTTCATTTGAAAGAATGAACTGCGACGCACCTGTTGAAGAAGGCATCTCAATCGGAGCGACTGAAACCGCCGGAGAAACCTCACCGCTTACAACCTCTGTTTTGGGGTTTGCAACTGCGTTGTCGCTGAACAGTGCGTTGTATGTTTTCTCATCAACAATACCTGTTGAATCGAGTGAATTCTGATTCTGGAAATTTGCAACGGCCTGCGCCGTATATTCACCGTAGTAGCCTGTTGCATCCATTGCAAAGTAGCCGAGCTTTATAAGCTGCTGCTGAATTGCAGTTACTTCATCGTTTTCGTCACCGTTCTGATACTTAACTGCCTCTGTTACAGGCTCTGTTGTCGCCTCTGTGGGAGCAGTTGTTTCTTCTTCGGGCTTGTCCTCAGTCTTTGTTGTTGTATCGGCTTTTGGAGCTTCGGGAGCATTCTCCGAATAAAGTGTATTTCTCGAATCGCCTGCAATACCGTCAACTGTAAGACCTGCGGCTTTCTGGAATGCCTTATAAGCCTCTTCTGTTGCGTCACCGAAGTAACCGTCAACTGCACCGTCATAATATCCGAGGTCAGCAAGTCTTTGCTGAATCTTCTTTACCTCAGCACCCGATGAACCGTTCTTGTAAACACTCGGTGTGTTGCTTGAAGATGATGAGCTGCCTGATGAACCTGAAGAACCTGATGAACCTGATGAGCTTGAACCCGACGAACTGCTTGAAGAAGTGTTTGAAGGAGTCTTGCTCGATCTGCCCTGTGAGTCAAAGTAATATGTAGTACCGTCAATTGTTCTTGAAGTATTTACAATGTACTCGCCGTTTTCGTAGTAGTAGTAGTTGCCGTTAAAGCTTTCCCAACCGTTTGTTACATATGAAACTGCGGCAAGCTTGAACCAGTATGTCCAATTATTGTAACCGCCGATTGCCTCATAGCAAACACCGTATTCATCACCTCTTGCGTCAACTTCCATACCGTTGCCGACATAGACACCGACATGACCGGGACGCCAAAGTCCAAGACCGTGAACATTAGGAATGCCTGCACTTACCGAACCTGTTTCGGTAGCTGTTTCAAGCTGTGGATTACCACATCTTTCGCCGCCGGCATATGAATAGATAAGACCCGAACAGTCAACTGCTCCGGGGGTTGAACCGCCGTAAACATATGACCATCCGCTGTTATAGGCATTGAGTGCCCATTCTGCAAGACCTGCACCCGTGCCTTTTGCACCGGCAGAAAATGAAGAGCCGAATACGCATACACTTGAAAGTGTGAGAACACTCAGAATGATTGCAGTAATCTTTTTTATTCTCTGCATCGTTAATTACCTCCATTTTTATCAGAGAGTCAAAGCTCTTACAGAAAAATAACGACCGACTCAAAGTACAGTCCGTTTTAATCTGTACGGAAGATTTGACCGAAAAATTGTTACCAAATCTGACAGTAAATTACAAATCAGGTTACACCTTGATAACAACATTGTAACCATTATAACATCACTCTTTTAAAAAATCAACCCCAAAGCCCGTATTTTTTGCTAATTCAGAAAATTTGATGCAGTTTCACTCACAAAATCTTCATTTCAAGCACCAAATTAAAGCGAATTATTACAAAATTTGTAACCTTTTGTAATATTTACAGCGTACCGTCAACATAAATTTCGCATCAAAAAAGCAGCTCCCGCACCAAGCATTTGGAGCGGGAGCTGCTTTTATTCGGTTTCCGTAATACAATTATGAAAAAAACAGAGGAGAGAAAATTTCAAAATGAAATTTTGCTGAGTAAAATATGAATTAAAAATTACGGCATTACTGGTATTCGCAAACACTTGCCCATTTGAGAAGGAACTCTCTCTCTTCGGGTTTGCCCTTAACAGACTGTGATGCGGCTACAATCGGAAGCCAGCGGTCAACATATTGACGGGCTGTGTCGGTCTTTGTGCAGTAAAGCTTCATATACTTTTCTGCAAGCTCTTCCTGATGATTCAAACGGAACAAGAGGTAAGTTCTTGCGGCATCGGCTGAACCGTTACCCTGTGTTGCGTGTGACCAGTCAATAACATACGGTGTACCCGACTCGTCAATAATAATATTACTCGGGTTGAAATCGCCGTGACAAACCTTTGTGTGGTTCGGCATACCGTTAAGACGGGTTTCAAGCTCATATCTTGTTGTTGCGTCAAGGTCGGTTTCGCTGATTTTGCGTTTCATCTTATCCTTGAGTTTGTTAAGCAACGGTGCTTTTTGGCTGAGGATTTTAACCTGAATGTCAACAAAGAGATTGAGGTATTCGTCCTCTTTTTCGGGATGCTCTGCCATAAGCTCCGCAAGAGTTTTGCCATCGATGAAGGTGGAGATAATTGCCCATTTTCCGTCAATCTTTGTAACCTCTTCAATTTTCGGAATATTGAGTCCTGTTTCCTCAACTCTCGCCTGATTAAGAGCCTCGTTAAGAATATCTGATTTCGGATAACACTCGTCAAAAACTTTGGCTGCAAGCGCACCGTCTTTATAAACTACCTTGTTCTCTCTTTTTGCAAGAACTGTATCTAATTTCATAATAAAGCCCCTTTCGCTTTAAAATATTAAAAATTCATCAAGCAATCTTTCATTGCTTCGGTTATATTATACAACAATTTCAGGGGTTAGTACAGTGTAAAAATAACAAAATAATTTCAATTTTCTTTGTGCATTTAGCAAATGCAAATAAAATATTTTTTACCTTTCAAACAAAAAGAGCAAGATATTTTATGCGAAGTGCATAAAAATTCGTTAAACTTTTAACTAAATATTTGTGAAATTTTTAACATTCTTTTGTGCATTGTGCATAATGGCTTGTAATATTAAAAGCACATTACGCCCGAGCGGAAGTTTATTTAAATTGAAAGTTGAAAATGGAAAATCGAAAATTGCGGTATTATCCATATACAACAAAACACCCTGCCACGGGGGCAGGGTGTTTTATAATTATGCATTACGAGATAGATTAAACAGTCTCGCTGTTGTTGCCATAGTAAGCATTGAGGTACATCTGCTTGATTTCCTTGAAGAGCGGATATCTTGGGTTTGCACCTGTGCACTGGTCATCAAATGCCTGCTCTGTCATAGCGTCAAGACGGTTGAGGAAGTCCTCTTCGTCCGGAACATAATCCTTGATAGAGCTCTTGATGCCAACTCTTGCCTTGAGGTCGTTAACAGCCTTGATAAGGTTTTCAACGCTCTCTGTATCGTTCTTGCCGCCGAGGCCGAGGTAACGAGCTACTTCAGCATAACGAGCGAGTGTGTGCGGGTGATCATACTGTGGGAATGTACCCATCTTAGCAGGAACTTCTGCTGAGTTGAATCTGATTACCTGCTCAAGCATAAGTGCGTTAGCAATACCGTGCGGTACATGATGGAAAGCACCGAGCTTATGAGCCATTGAGTGACAAACACCGAGGAATGCGTTAGCGAATGCCATACCTGCCATTGTAGCAGCGTGAGCAACCTTCTCACGAGCAACAGGCTCGTTCATACCGTTGTCATAGCAAGCAGGGAGATACTCGAAGATAAGCTTGAGTGAACGGAGTGCAAGACCGTCTGTGAAATCTGTAGCCATCATTGAAGCATAAGCCTCAAGTGCGTGAGAAACAGCGTCGATACCTGATGCAGCTGTAAGTCCCTTAGGACCGCTCATCATGTTGTTAGCATCAACGATTGCCATTTTAGGCATAAGCTGATAGTCAGCAAGCGGATACTTAACGCCTGTATTCTGGTCTGTGATAACTGCGAAAGGAGTAACCTCAGAACCTGTACCTGATGATGTTGGGATAGCAATGAAGTATGCCTTCTCACCCATCTTCGGGAATGTGTAAACTCTCTTACGGATATCGCAGAAACGCATAGCCATATCCTGGAAGTCAACTTCCGGATGCTCATAGAGAACCCACATAATCTTGCCGGCATCCATTGCTGAACCGCCGCCGAGTGCGATAATGCAGTCAGGCTCAAACTTACGCATAGCCTCTGCACCCTTCTGAGCTGAAATAAGTGATGGGTCAGGCTCAACATCTGCGAATGTTGTATATGTGATGCCCATTTCATCGAGCTTGTCTGTGATTGGCTTTGTGTAGCCATTCTTATAAAGGAATGAGTCGGTAACGATGAATGCTCTCTTCTTACCCATTACATCCTTGAGTTCCTGAAGAGCTACAGGCATACAGCCCCTCTTGATATAAACCTTTTCAGGTGCTCTGAACCAAAGCATATTTTCTCTCCTCTCGGCAACTGTCTTAATATTGATAAGGTGCTTGCAACCAACATTCTCAGAAACAGAGTTGCCGCCCCATGAACCACAGCCGAGTGTGAGTGAAGGAGTAAGCTTGAAGTTGTAAAGGTCACCGATACCACCCTGTGAAGAAGGTGTGTTAACAAGGATACGACAAGTCTTCATTCTTGATGCGAACTCGTCAATCTTTGCTCTTTCGTTTACAGCGTCAACATAAAGTGAAGATGTGTGACCGTAACCGCCGTCACCAATAATATGCTCAGCCTTTGCAATAGCATCTTCAAAATCTTCAGCCTTGTACATAGCGAGTACAGGAGAAAGCTTCTCGTGAGCAAACTCTTCGCTGATGTCAACTGATTCTACCTCACCGATAAGAACCTTTGTTTCCTCAGGAATTGTTACACCTGCAAGAGCTGCGATTGTAACAGGCTTCTGACCAACAATCTTAGCGTTAAGAGCGCCGGTGATGATGATAGTCTTTCTAACCTTCTCTGTCTCTTCCTCGTTAAGGAAGTAGCAGCCACGAGCCTTGAATTCCTTCTTAACTTTACTGTAAATCTTCTTTTCAACGATAACAGACTGCTCTGAAGCACAGATCATACCGTTATCAAATGTCTTTGAGTGGATAATTGAGTTAACTGCGAGTAAAATGTCAGCTGTTTCATCAATGATAGCAGGTGTGTTACCGGCGCCAACACCGAGTGCAGGCTTACCTGATGAATAAGCAGCCTTAACCATGCCGGGGCCGCCTGTTGCGAGGATGCAGTCAGCTTCCTGCATAAGTGTGTTTGTGAGTTCGAGTGAAGGAATATCAATCCAGCTGATGATACCCTCCGGAGCGCCTGCCTTAACAGCAGCTTCAAGAACAACCTTGGCAGCCTCAATTGTGCTCTTCTTAGCACGGGGATGCGGGCTGATGATGATACCGTTTCTTGTCTTAAGACAAACGAGTGTCTTGAAGATAGCGGTTGAAGTTGGGTTTGTTGTAGGAATAACGGCAGCGATTACACCGATTGGCTCAGCAATCTTCTTAATGCCGTAAGCCTTGTCTTCCTCAAGAACGCCGCAAGTCTTAACATTTCTGTAAGCATTGTAAATATACTCAGATGCGAAGTGGTTCTTGATAACCTTATCTTCTGCAACGCCCATGCCTGTTTCTTCAACAGCCATCTTAGCGAGCGGAATTCTCATCTGGTTAGCAGCAGTAGCGGCAGCAAGAAAAATCTTGTCAACCTGCTCCTGTGTGTAGGTAGCAAAAATTTTCTGAGCTTCTCTTACTCTTGCAAGGGCAGCTTCAAAGCTTTCTGCGTTATCTACGATAGGATACTCTTTTGTACTCATTTAATCTACCTCTTATCTTGCATAATTATATTAGATTCAGCAAAGCTGAAAATGATATCAAATTAATTTGCCTCAATTACTCGGCTTTCTCGGCAGCCTTACCGCTTGCCTTTGATGCCTTTGTTGCCTTTGCTGAAGAACTGCCTAAGTCAGCCTTGAATTTAAGGTTGTTTTTCTTAGCATAGTTCTGGGCATATGAACCGCTTGCTCCGTGGATTGTAACTTCCTTACTGCATTCAGCGAATACATTGTCGGGAATACTTGTAATACAAGCCGGAATTGTAATGTCTGTAAGCTCACGCGACTGATAAAAAGCAAATTCATCAATCTTTGTAAGTTTACCGCTGTCGGGAAGAACAACATTGTTAAGTGCCGCACCCGAAAAAGCTCTCGGTCCGATTTCTTTGAGTGTACTCGGAAGCTTGATTTCTCTTAACTCAGAGCAGTTAAAGAACACGCTGTTGTTAAGGATTTCAAGACCTTCGGAAAGATTTACCTTTGTGAGGCTGTGACAGCTTGAAAAGGCATAATCTTCAATCTGCTTGATACTTGACGGAATTGTTACTTCCGTAATTTTGGAGTCATTGAACACGCTTGCACCGATTACGGTAACTTTGTAGTTCTTGTAGCTTTCGGGAATTTCAATAACCGTGTCAGAACCTGTGTACTTTGTAATCATAAGTTCTTCCTGATTGATAATGAAAAATCCGAAATCTCCGTTTGTAAGGTCAGGCTCTGTCGGCTCAACCTTGTAGCCGGGCTTACTGCTGTTTGATGATGTGTTGTCGTCACAACCGCATCCCGAGAGTCCGACCGCCGCTGATGCGCACATTGTGCACGCCATCAGAAAGCAAAGAATTCTTTTCATTTTTCTGGATCCTTTCAATCGTTGTTTTAGAATTTAGCTAATTCTCGATTGATTCTATTTTATCATCTTTGTTAAATATTTGTCAATGTTTTTTTGACCATTTTTCTACTTTTATCGGGTTCAATAATAATTACAAAAAGATTACACACTTATTGTTGCACTTCTCACAAAAAAGATAAAAATCCCGTAAAATCCGCTGTTTTTTGCGGTAAAAAATGTAAGAAAAATCCTCAGAAACTGCCGTTTTCGGCATATCATTGACGAATCAATCGACCAATGTCATATTTTCACAATAGGCGTCGTAAAATCAAGACCGCTCCTTTTTGGAATTTCATACGCAAGTGCCGAAATATCGTAGGCTAAAATATCCTTTTCAAGCAATACCTTTGTGTTGCCGCCTGTTCTGATACCGTTGCTTGCTGAGGTGACAATATTCAGTCGGCAGTCTTTGAGCAATTCCGCACCCTCGTTTGTAAAGCCTAAAACACGGACATACTCAATCGGGATTTGCGTATGAGCTTTTTCAATTCCGAGCAATGCACAGGCGAGTATTCTCCGTATGCGTGCATGAGTGTAGCGCTTTGTCTTTACAAGGTCCGCAATTTCTGATGAGGTACTGCAACGCACTGCCGCATCGGCAATTCTGTTTTCAAGCCCCTCACCCACATCGGGCAGTTTTGCAATATCCTCTCTTGTCATAGTACGCAGGCGGTACAGTAACGGTCTGTCAAGATTTTCGGGGAATGTGATTTCATCGGGAATGTACGGAGCGTACTTCTTCGCATTTTCACCGTTACGCAACATTTCTCTTATGTGTGACGCAGACGCAAAGCCCTCGCCCGCAATTCGGCTGTCGTGTGCAACACCTGTTCTTGCAACCGAGAACGGCTCAACACCCGTACCGTTCAATGCCTTTATATACTCAACGCCAAGAATATTGTTCGGTTCACAAAGTACGGACGAAATCTCATCACCGAAAACCGTTTTGACGGCGTTTTCAAGTTCACGAGGGTAGTATCCGCCGTTTTTCATTCCGTCACGCACAAGAGCCTGTACCCTTTCGTCACAAACAGCGTTTGCGGATTTTTTGAGCAGTTCGCAGTCACCGCTTTCACTGCCGAAAGCAAGGTGATTTGTGCATTCAAAAGCCGACGCAATCGCAACACCTGCCTTTGCAAAGCCCTCAGCCCCCGAAAGTGAGAACACAACGGGCATTTCAAGCACCAAATCCGCACCGTTTTCAAGGGCAGATTTTGCACGGACAAATTTGTCGCACACGGCAACCTCACCGCGCTGGGTAAAGCTGCCGCTCATAATTGCTATGACCGGCTCTTTAAGCACATTTTTTGCACTTTCGAGCAAATATTTATGACCGTTGTGAAACGGATTGAATTCACAGATGACAGCTGTTGCCATAACTATTCCTCCGAAGCCTTTATTTCGCATACATATTGTAAAAAACACTTGAAAACATACATAATTTGGAGTATCATATGTATGTGTGACCTGTCAATTTTGAAAAGTCTTTTTCTAATTTACATTATAGTATAAAATATGACGACAGGCAAATATATTTCTTATATTTTAAACTGAAAACAACTACCAAAGGGGACGATTGTAATGAAAATTCTCGTAATCAACGCAGGCAGTTCCTCGCTCAAGTACCAGCTTATTGATACTGACAACGAGGCAGTTCTCGCAAAGGGTAACTGTGAAAGAATCGGTCAGAACGGTGCTTTCATTGGTTTTAAAACACCCGACGGCAAAAAAATCAACCGCAAAACACAGATGCTTAATCACACTCAGGCTTTTGAGGCTGTTAAAAATGCACTCATAGATCCCGAATACGGTGCAATCAGCGATTTGTCCGAGGTTTCCGCCGTAGGTCACAGAGTTGTGCAGGGCGGTGCGTACTTTGACAAGTCGGTGCTTGTAAATAACTCGGTAATCAACAAAATCAGAGAGCTTGCTCCTCTTGCACCTCTTCACAACCCTGCACATCTTCAGGGCATTGAGGCCTGCACAAGAGTTTTCGGTCCGAAAGTTCCGCAGGTTGCGGTTTTTGATACTGCTTTTCACCAGACAATGCCCGAAAAAGCATTTATGTATGCAGTGCCTTACAAGTATTATGAAAAGTTCGGTGTAAGAAAGTACGGCTTTCACGGCACATCTCACCGTTATGTTTCCGAAAAAATGGCTGACCTTATGGGCAGAAAAAAGGAAGAGCTCAAGCTTATTACCTGTCACATCGGCAACGGTTCTTCAATCACAGCCGTAAAGGGCGGTAAGGTTATCGATACTACAATGGGACTTACTCCTCTCGGCGGTTTTATGATGGGTACCCGTTCAGGTTCACTTGATCCGTCTGTTATCACATTTATCGCTGAAAAAGAGCATCTCACTCCCGAGGAAATGTCAAAGATTCTCAACAAGGAATCGGGTCTTTTGGGCATTTCAGGCGTTTCATCTGACGACCGTGATGTTTGTGCAGCCGAAGCAGACGGCAATATGAGAGCTCACCTTGCCCACGAAATGCTTTACTACCAGATTGCAAAGTACATCGGCAGCTATTATGTAGCGCTCGGCGGTTGTGACGGCATCGTATTCACGGCAGGTATCGGTGAAAACCAGCCTATGCTCCGTGAAAAGGTTTGCGACTATCTTGAATGCCTTGGCGTTAAGTTGGATAAGGAATTCAACAAGCAGGCTACATGCGGTGTTACAGGCACACTCTCAACTCCTGATTCGGCAATCAGAGTTGAACTCATTGCAACCGACGAAGAAATGGTTATTGCAAGAGATACAAGAGCCATTGTTGAGGCACTTTAATTGAAATAAATCTGCCACGCAGTAAATATTACATAAGAAAACAGGTTGTCATATGACAGCCTGTTTTTTGTTTATGGTTATTTTACGGCGAGCCGCCGTTCCCCTTTCGTGTAGACAGTTTGCAATGTAAAAAACATATTATGCCCGAGCGAAAGTTTTTTGAAATTGAAAGTTGAAAATGGAAAATTGAAAATTGCGGTCGGGCAGACAGTTTGCAAAATGCAAATCATTGTCGCCCGACTGTTTTTGTATATATAGAAGTTGCGTTTAAATATAGGGGCGGATATTATCCGCCCGCACGGCGGCTCGCCGCTACAAAATAGCGGTAACTTTTGCTTGACAAATCACCCGAACAAATGTACTATATTAGAAGAGCCGAGGTTCTGTACCCAAAAATAACGACCGGCGAGAAGTAAGCCGAGAAAATCACGGAAGTGATTGGAGCGGGTTAGACGAGTGAGAGTTATTTTTGGAAACAGTACAGAACAACGAGGCTTGACATCAAATACGCAACTTGAAGTCATGGGAGAAAAATTATGAACAAACCGCTTGCGGACAGGATTCGTCCAAAGACAATTGATGACATTGTGGGACAAAAGCATCTTATTGCACCCGACAGACCTTTGCGTAAAATTATTGAAAGCGGAGATATTCCGAATCTTATTTTCTACGGTCCTTCGGGGGTCGGAAAAACTACGCTTGCCACATATATTGCCAAAAAGACAAACCGTACACTCAAAAAGCTTAACGGCACAACGGCTTCAACTGCCGACATAAAGGAGATTGTTGCACAGCTTAACACTTTTTCGGGGCTTAACGGAATTCTGCTCTATCTTGACGAAATTCAGTATTTTAACAAAAAGCAACAGCAGACTTTGCTCGAATACATTGAAAACGGCAGTATCACGCTGATTGCGTCAACAACCGAAAATCCGTATTTTTATGTATATAACGCAATTCTGAGCCGTTCGACTGTTTTTGAATTTAAGCCGGTTGAGCCGGATGAGGTTGAAAAGGCGGTTTACCGTGCAAGTGATTTTCTTGCCGAGGAGAGCGGTACGGATATTGAAATGCCCGAAGAATGTGCAAAGAAAATAGCATCGGGTTGCGGAGGAGATGTTCGCAAGGCTATGAATGCCGTTGAGCTTTCCGTGATTGCAACAGATGAAATTGACGGAAAAAAGGTTGTAAGACTTGAAACCGTTGAACAGCTTGTGCAGAAAAGTGCGGTCAGATATGACCGTGAGGGCGATGAGCATTACGATATTATTTCGGCTTATCAGAAAAGTATGCGTGGAAGCGATCCCGATGCCGCACTTCACTATCTTGCAAGACTGCTTGAGGCAGGCGATCTGCCGAGTGCGTGTCGCAGACTTATGGTGTGTGCGAGCGAGGATGTGGGACTTGCGTATCCACAGCTTTTGCCGATTGTAAAGTCATGCGTTGATATGGCACAGGCTGTCGGACTTCCCGAGGCGAGAATTCCGCTTGCCGATGCCGTGGTTATGGTGTGCAATGCCCCAAAATCCAACTCGGCATATATGGGTATAAACAGAGCTTTGGCTGACATAAGAACGGGTAACTCGGGTCCTGTACCCAGACAATTGCAGAACAGGCACTGTGACGGAGATGACAATCCAAACAAGGGACAGTTCTATCTTTATCCCCACGATTTTCCGAACCATTATGTTGAGCAACAATATCTGCCCGATGCCCTAAAGGACAAGAAGTATTACGAATACGGCAGAAATAAAAACGAGCAGGCGTTCAAAGCCTATTGGGACAAAATCAAAAAGAAGTAATCAAATGAAAATTTTTTGACATGAAACTGCAAATAAAGTCAGATGTTGCTAACCAAACATCTGACTATTTGCTTTTATTATCCTGTTTTTTTGCTAATTATTGTTTCATTGTCTATTATGCACAATTTGAATGTGAATAATTTGTGACGCAAGAAATTTTATTATTCTTTAAAGGAAAATTATTAGCGGTTCAATATTGTAGAATTAAAGAGTAATTGTGGAGTAGTGTTGAGTAGCTTCACACGTGCAACAAAAAAATAATTCTGGAGGAAATCAAAATGGTAAAAAGACAACACAAAATCATGTGCCTTGTGCTTTGCCTTATGCTGGCGGTTTCAACCGTATTCGTCGGTGTAGTCAGTGCTTCTGCTGCAACAGGCGATACTGTTTACGTTAGAGTAAACAACGGCTGGTCAAAAGTTAACTGCTATATGTGGACTGACGGCCTCGGCAACAACGCATCTTGGCCGGGCAAGGCAATGACAAAGGTTGAAGACGGCGTATATTCCTACACTCTTGACAAGGATTATACAAAGGTAATCTTCAACGACGGCTCAAATCAGACAAAAGACCTTACATACCCGGGTCACGGCAAAATCTATGACCTTTCAAAGGGTACATGGTCGGATTATGCAGGTGCTCCTTCACAGGGTCCAACTGTTCAGACACCTACAAGCGCAACAACAGCAACAACTGCTACAACAGCAACAACTCCCAGCGGTGAAGGCACAACTGTTTACCTCAACAACGAGGCAGGTTGGGCAACACCGGTAGTTTATATGTGGAACGGCAGTACTGACAGCAACGGCTCATGGCCGGGCGTAAAGATGACAAGCATCGGCGGCAACATCTATCAGTACACCGCATCAAAGTCATATGCAAAATGCATCTTCAGCAACAGCGGTCAGTCACAGACATCAGACCTTACTGCAAAGGACGGCTATATATACAACAACAAGACTAATCAGTGGTCTGTTTATGATACAAGCCCTCTCCAGGTTAAGGAATTTACTGCTGATCCTGCATCAAACATCTACACAGGTACAGATGTACAGCTTTCTGCAACTGCTGCCAATAAGAGCGGCGCAGCAGTAAGCTACAAGTTCTCTGTTACTAACGCACAGGGCGGAACATCAACACTTTCCGACTTCTCTTCTGCTAAGTCAGTAACATGGACTCCTACAGTTGCAGGTGAATACACAATTACATTTGACTTTAAGGACGCAGACGGCAACACAAACAACCGTACAATGACTCTTGAAGTTAAGGACGACTCAGCACTTGTTAAGCCAATCATCAAGAGCGTTACTCCTGCAAACCTTAACCTTATCAAGGTTAACTCAACTGCTACTGTAACAGTTAAGGCAGGCGGCGGTAAGACAGGTACTAACCTTCTTTTCTACAAGTATGTTGTAACTGATCCTAACGGTGTTCAGAACACACCTTACTACACACTCAACAACATTTACACATTCGTTCCTACAATGAAGGGTGAATACAAGGTTAATGTTTATGTACAGAGTTCTGACAACAGCACAATAAACAAGACTTATACTTACACAGCTGCAGACGATGTTACTGAGCCTACAACAGTTGTTGTTCCTACAACTGCTCCTCAGCCAACAACAGTTCAGCCTACAACTGTTAAGCCTACAACTCCACAGCCAACAACTGTTAAACCTACAACTCCTCAGCCAACAACAGTTCAGCCTACAACAGCTCCCGAAAGACTTCGTGGCGATGTTGACGATGACGGAGATGTAACTGTTATGGACTCAACATATCTTCAGAAGTCAATTGTAGGACTTCCGGATGTTCCAGCTCTCGAAACACTTGACCTCAAGATTTGCGACCTTGACAGCGATGGTACAATCAGTGTTAAGGATGCAACAATCATTCAGAAAATAGTTGTAAACCTTGAATAATCCAAACATTAAGTAAAAGAAAGATTGGAGATATACCTATGACAAGAATAAAGAAGCTGTGCGCACTTGTTCTTGCTGTGATGATGGTTGTAACCGCAGGAGTAATTTCTGTAAATGCAGCTCAGAGTTCCGACTCTGACGCTGTGTCTGCGGATACAACAGAAACAGGCATCACAATTCATGTAAGAATGAGTGACGGTACACAGCCATATGTATATTTGTGGAACTCGCTCCCCACAAACAGCGCCATGTCAAAGTCTTACCCCGGTGAGAAAATGACAAAGGGTGACAAGTGGTATAACTACCATGTAGCAGATGTTACAAAGGTAAATGCCATTGTTACAGACGCTAACGGCAAGCAGTATTCTTCGGAGAAAAAACTTGAATCTGCTGCAAGCGCAGACTGGTACTGTGAAAACGGTAAATGGTCAAAATACAACCCTGACGAGCCGGATCCGATTGGCAGCGTTGATATGCGTGAAGAAACAATTTACTTCGTTATGACAACCCGTTTCTATGACGGAGATACAGGCAACGATGTTCACTGCTGGGATGACGGCACAGCCGGCAACGGTGATGACGACCCTGCATGGCGTGGTGACTTCAAGGGTCTTGGCGAAAAGCTCGACTACATCAAGGCTCACAGACT
>ERZ780095.296-NODE-296-length-17102-cov-7.57869_pt1 | contig 17102 bp, 14 predicted proteins | sample MGYA00511574_ERZ780095 | MGnify/ENA primary metagenome ERZ780095 (study PRJEB29588, sample SAMEA2153837) | human gut metagenome | biome: human gut; feature: human-associated habitat; material: faeces | place: Denmark | collected 2008/2010 ...
ATCCCTCGCCCCTATGGTAGGGGCGTAGGGCTTGGGTACTGGGGTAAGGACCCCCTCTTCGCAAGAGGGGGACAGGGGTGTCGAAAAATCCTCAATGGAAAATGGAAAAATCCCTCAATGAAGAATGGAAAGATAGGTTTGCAAAGGGCGATTAGCCCTTGCACGAACTAACACAAAACGCACTCGCAATCGCCGTCAAAACAGTGATAATAAAATTAATGATATTCTTAAAAGTCTCTTTTTTCATGATTTTCTTAAAAAATTAAAAGTAAAACATTCATTTATAATAGGAAAGGTGAAGGAAAGAGGAATAAAGAAAGGAAAGGGAGAGCAGGGGGGAAGCCCCCCGCCCCTAACAACTAATATTCCTTGACGTTGCCGTCACCCTCAGACGAGCCTCCGCCGCTAGGAGTGCTGCCTCCGCCAGAGGAGCCGCTGCCTCCACCAGTGGTAGTGCTGCCACTACCTTGTGAGGTGCTGCCACCACCGCCAGAAGGAGTAGTAGGGGAGTCATCCCCTGCACCTTTCACAAACGAGTCGTAATTCTTGAGAGAAGCGTTGATGTCAAGGTTCTCTCTCGTGAAGTTGCCAGTAGCTCTGGCACGGAGTCTCACACCCTCCACGTTCTTCGCCACGGAGAAGTCATCCTCTGAGTCGGCACCCTTCTTCGGCTTGATGCCCAATGAGAAGATGGCGAGATTGTCGATCTTTACCGCAATGCCTTGAAGCACCAATTCTCGGATGCACTTCACCATGTCGGTGAGCAAACCCTGGGTGGCTCCAGCCGAGAAACCCGTGTTGTGAGAGCAAAGATGCTCAGCCAACTCGCTGATGCCGATGGTCTGTGTCACCACGGGACGGGCATACACCTTGCCATAAGCTTTCTCGATGTTCTTGTTGTTGTTCTTGATCAATTTGAATAATACCATAAGCAAAAAAGTTTTTTTAGTGGTTAATTTTATGATTAGCTCTACTCCAGGCGGCGCGCCTTGCCTTCGGTGTCGCTAAGTCATCCTCTCTGAATGACAATGCAAAGGTACGACAATTTTTCGGGGCGATGATGCCAACTGTGCCATCGTGTGTCCAAGGGGACATTCTCTTTGTCTTTTTTCGAAAAACGCTGCCTTTGTAGTCGAAAACTATGGCTCACAGAGGTAATCGACGATGAGCTTCACTTGCGGACGACTGTAGAAGTTGGCATCCTTGCTCACGTTGAAGTGCTGGAGCTGTTCATAGAGAGGAGGGATGTTTTTGATCCATCGTGTCAGACGGTTGATGGCAATCTTCTTTTGGCTGTGGGGGAAGTAGAGCATCGCCAGCTCCGACTTCCCATAACTTCTTTCTTCTATCATATTCTTCTTAGGTTTTATGATGTAAACTCTTAGCTTTAGGAAGGTCATTCTTAGCTTTACGATAGCTAACTCATAGTTTCCGGGATGCTATCTCTCAGCTTTATAACAGCTATCTCTTAGCTTTACGAGTGCTATCTCTCAGCTTTACAACTCATCTTGCCCTGGCTTGAACTCGTGGTCGTCGAGTATCTCCTTGCCGTCTTTCTCCACTACCCACCAACCATCACCATTGTGGCGATGGATGCGCTTGAAGCCCAGTCGCTCCATCACGGGAATGAGGTCGCATGAGGAGAACTCCTGACGGAAAATAGGGTTTGTGCTGATGCGATCGAGAATTTCAGAAGCTGTCATAAACTTCAGGTTGCAACCCTCCTCGTCCTTTTTTGTAGGTACTCGGAAGTAACGTAGGATCTGCTCTGCCAGATGGTTGTCTCTCCTAAACAACTCGTTGTGCAATTTTTGCTTCTCGATGTCCTCTTGGGTCAGCCAATATACCCACTCATCCCCCTTCGTCACTTGTGCGTCCTTTTCTTCGTTCTCCTTCATCTGCTTTTGGTTTGCTGCCACCTTCTTGGCGAGGGTCAAGGCTTGGGCATAGACATGGGTGTAGTCTATCTTGTGGGTTGTCGGATTGTCTATTTGTTCCACCTCCCAGATGAGGAGGCGACGCCCTATATTATCTTTCAGAAAGTGGACGTTGTTGCTGGTGGCGCAGAATGAGGTGTTGTGCTTCAGAATGCTAGGGTAGCGGTCGTAGGGACGGCGGAAGGTGAACTCCTGCTTGGTAATCATGCTCTTGAAGGCACTGAGGTTTTTGCCTTCTGGAAACTCAAACTCATCGAGATTGACCAGTGCCTTGCTGGCGCCCATCTCCTGGAAGTCCTTGCTGCGATAGTCGGAAGATGAGTCGTTGGCGAAATAGCTGCTGAGTTGAGGCGGCAGCAGGTGCTCCAGAAGAGTGGTCTTGAAGATGCCTCCCTTGCCCACGAGGACGAGCATCGTATGGTTCACGATATGATTAGTAAACCAACCTGCCGTCATGGCCACCAACCACTTCTTGAAGGCATACACGAAGTCTTCCTGACTGTGATAGTAACCTTCATAGTGCTTCACATGCACCATATTGGCAAGCTCGGCGATATAATCGGGGTGCTTACCCTCTTTCCAGGTGAAGTCGAGGTCTTGCAGGTAACTTTGCAGCGGATTGTAGTCGGGGCAGAAATCGCTGTTGATGACGGCATGGAGCATCTTCTGACCGATGCACAGGCCATCGAGGTGCATCTGGTCGTAGATGGAATTCTCTAGCTTGGTGTCGATGACGGTCCATTGGCGGTATTTGCTATGCAGCAAGTCGATGGCTCGCAACTCTTCCCGGCATGTGAAGGTGTTGTTGCGCAACTCGTATCTCATGGAGAGCCATTGTCGGATGGCTCTCACGCCAGGATTCTTGCCGTAACCTTCGCCCGGTGCTTTGAGCTTCCAGATTCCAAAACTGTCGGTGAACTTGTAGATGGTCTTCACGATGTCTGGGATGCCTTTGTACTCGCTGCCATATTCGGCTTGCAGCCATGTGCTCAGCTCTTCCTTGTCGGCACCATAGTTGTGGCAGAAGGTGGTAAAACGCATCAAGTACTTGTTGTGGCTTTCTGGCTCAAATCGGATGTCCCAGTTCTCGGCGAGTCGTTTCACCTGGGTGGTGATTTCCTCGATGCCAGTTTGCCATCTTCCATCGCTGTCGTGGGCTTTGCCAGATGACTTGGAGCGATGGCTTGGGCGGCTGGCAGAAGCGTCGGCTGGAGGGGCACTGTCTGGATTGAGGGTTTCTTTCACCACCGTGTTGTAGAACTTTGTCACCTCTTCGGGGGTGATTTCCATCGGCTCAGCGTTCCAGTTGAAGTAAGCCTTGTCATCGTGGGAAAGACCGCAGAGACGGGTCATGTCGCGGCACTGGATGTCGGCGTTGATGGAGAGCAAGTCGTTGAAGTAGGCCATCGCCTTGTCGATGGCGAGGCGATGCAGTTCGGTGGCGGTAAGAGTGCATCCTGCAGGTCTCATATATTTCAGTAGGATGCGAAGTCCCTTGCCACTGATGGTGCGATACACCACCATGGCATACTTGGAGTGGCTGGCTTTCTCCACCTTCTCGTCGAGTACAAGCGAGATAACGTGGTCGTAGTCGAGCATGAGCCAGTAGGTCTCCTTGTCGAAGTACTCCAGGGTTCGACCCTTTGGCAGAAACTGGATGGAGGGGCAGATGGCAATCGACTGGCGCTTGATGTTGCCAGCCAGTTTGGTATCTACGTTCATGAGCTTGCGGTATTGCTGGGTAAGCATTTCTGTACGCTGGTTGCACTTGATGTAGTGCTCGATGTCAAGCACGCTTTGCAGAGGCTTGGAGACGGTAGCTCTCAGTGACGAGAAGATGGATGGCATGGGAGCCTTCTCTAGTTCTTCTAGTGGTAGGCTGTCGGAAGATTCATTCATTGTTTGACGTTTTATGTTGATTGATTATTATTTATTGCGTAGCATTTCTGCGATTTTCTCTTTGCTGTATCTTGTGGATTTCTTCTGCCAATGGTATATGTTGGTATGCAAGATGCCCAGTCCGTACTCGTTTTCCTCATAGAGGTGGGATAGGCTGGTGCAGAGTTCGTCTAGGTCGCCATTGGCTAGCTCTATGAGCCAAAGTTCCATATGGGTTATAAACTGTTTTATCAATGCGCGCTTGTCGGAGTTTTGAGAGGAAGGGGTGTAGTTTTGCAGGCTTTTCTCCTTCAAAGCACAGAGCATTGCGATGAGGATGCGGTATAGCAATTCTTTGCTCACGATTTCCTTTTTCAGCTTTTGCTTTACTGAGAAGCTGAAGTGTCCGTAGAGTCTTAAGTCTTTGTCCTTGATGTTGAAAAGATTCATTTGCTCCAAGAAGAAATCTTGTTCTTTACGGTTGTGGTCATAGATGATGTCTAGGCAATGCTGCTTGTCTTCGGAGAAAGAGGCGACCTTTTGAATTTCCTTCTCCAATTTTTTTTTGAATATTCTTTTCATGTTTTATGACTTTAAATTTTCTACAAAGGTCGCTATAATTTTCTGAAAAGAATGTCGGCTACTATATGCCCCTATTTGCTAATTTTGTTAACAGTGGAATATATAGATTTAACTAAATATAAACATTTGGGCATGTGAAGGTAAGCTTATCGCATGTTTTGAAGTGAGAGATAAACGCTGAAAAGAAAAAAATGGACAAAAGCGGCGTGAAGTGAAGGATGCTATTAAATTACTACCTATATTGGAGGATAGCACCGTGTTTTCCTCCAAAATCCTAGTCTCCACTTGATTATCAATACCTTACTTCTCTTCTCCATTCTGTGAGGCGTATAAGTATGAGGTATGGTATCACCACACCTTGTTTGGGGCGTCAATTTGTGCTTGAAGCGCCTATTTTCTTTGGAGGATGAAAATTTGGAGGATGAAGTGAGAAAAATTGGAGGAGAATGAAAATATTGTAAAGAAAAAGTCTCCTCCAACGCAATTTCAGTAAAGTCGTATCACATCGGGTGGTAAAGAAGTTTGTCAAATTGCAAAACGCCAATACAAGAAAAACGGCAGAACAGATGAAAGCCGAATATAGGGAAGTAATAAGTCTGCTCCGCAAGGGATATTCCATTAGGGATGTGGCGAAGTTGAGTGGTAAAGGGGTAAGTACCATACAACGAGTGAAGCGTTACTTGGAGTTATAGGTTTCATCTAGAAGTATAATAGACTACAAAAACAAGTCAATTGCATAATTTTGTCTCATTTACATAGAAAAACAACCCCGTAGTTGTGTTTTCTCATAAAAATCAGTTATCTTTGTAGGCGAAATGGATGAATAGCCATATTCTTGTAAGTGTAACGATAAAAAAGATAAGATATGCCTGTACAAAGTGAAGCAGCCCTCGAAAATGGACTTATAGATACTCTTCAAAAGATGAACTACGAGTATGTTCATATTGAAGAGGAGAAGAACCTGTCTGCCAATTTCAAGAAACAGTTGGAGAAACACAACAAGAAGAAATTGGAAGAATTGGGTCGTACCGAATTTACAGAGTCTGAGTTTGAAAAGATACTTATCTATCTTGAAGGTGGCACTCGCTTTGAAAAGGCAAAGAAACTTCGTGACCTCTTTCCGCTTGAACTGGAAAGCGGTGAACGCCTATGGGTGGAGTTCTTGAACCGCACACACTGGTGTCAGAACGAGTTTCAGGTTTCCAATCAAATCACGGTTGAGGGTAGAAAGAAATGCCGTTACGATGTGACGATACTTATCAATGGTCTGCCTTTGGTTCAAATAGAACTGAAGCGCAGAGGTGTGGAACTGAAACAGGCATACAACCAGATACAACGCTATCACAAGACTTCTTTCCATGGACTGTTTGATTACATCCAGTTGTTTGTCATATCCAATGGTGTGAACACTCGCTATTTCGCCAACAACCCGAATAGTGGCTATAAGTTTACATTCAACTGGACGGATGCCGCCAATGTGCCTTTCAACGACTTGGAGAAGTTTGCCACAGTGTTCTTCGACAAGTGTACGTTGGGAAAGATTATTGGCAAGTACATAGTGTTGCATGAGGGCGACAAATGCCTGATGGTGCTTCGCCCTTACCAATTCTATGCCGTGGAGAAGATTCTCGACCGTGTGGAAAACTCTAATGATAACGGCTATATCTGGCATACAACAGGAGCTGGCAAAACCTTGACTTCTTTCAAGGCTGCCCAACTTGTATCGGAATTGGACGATGTGGATAAGGTGATGTTTGTGGTTGACCGTCATGACCTTGACACGCAGACCCAAGCCGAATACGAGGCTTTTGAACCTGGTGCCGTGGACAGCACGGACAACACAGACGAATTGGTGAAGCGTCTGCACAGCAATTCAAAGATTATCATAACAACCATACAGAAACTCAATGCCGCTGTCAGCAAGCAGTGGTATAGCAGTCGTATTGAGGAAATACGCCATTCTCGCATCGTGATGATTTTCGATGAATGTCATCGAAGTCATTTCGGAGAATGTCACAAGAATATCGTGAAGTTCTTCGACAACACGCAGATATTCGGCTTTACTGGCACACCTATCTTTGTTGAGAATGCGGTGGACGGACATACCACAAAGGAAATCTTCGGCAACTGTCTTCACAAATACTTGATAAAGGATGCCATTGCCGATGAAAATGTGCTTGGTTTTCTTGTGGAGTATTACCACGGCAATGAGGATGTGGATAATGCCGACCAAGACCGCATGACGGAGATTGCCAAATTCATCCTCAATAATTTCAATAAGTCAACATTCGACGGTGAGTTTGACGCATTGTTTGCCGTGCAGTCTGTGCCGATGCTTATCCGTTATTACAAGATATTCAAGAGCCTCAATCCGAAGATAAGGATTGGAGCGGTCTTCACATATGCTGCCAACAGTAGTCAAGACGATGAGCAGACCGGTATGAACACTGGCGGCTATGTGAGCGAAAGCACAGGCGAGGCAGACGAACTGCAAGCCATCATGGATGATTATAATAATATGTATGGAACGAGTTTCACTACAGAAAACTTCCGTGCATATTACGATGACATCAACCTCCGCATGAAGAAAAAGAAGGCGGACATGAAGCCTCTTGACCTCTGCTTGGTTGTCGGTATGTTCCTTACTGGCTTCGACAGCAAGAAGCTCAACACTCTCTATGTTGACAAAAACATGGAGTATCATGGTTTGTTGCAGGCGTTCAGTCGTACCAACCGTGTGTTGAACGAGAAGAAGCGTTTCGGTAAAGTGGTTTGCTTCCGTGACTTGAAAAGCAAGGTGGACGAGTCTATCAAACTTTTCAGCAACAGCAATAATCTTGAAGACATCGTACGTCCACCATTTGATGAGGTCAAAACCCACTATCAAGAACTGACAAATGACTTCTTGGAGCATTATCCCGAACCGCACTATGTGGACTATTTGCAGAGTGAGAACGACAAGAAACAGTTTATCCTCGCTTTCCGTGACATCATCAAGAAGCATGCAGAGATACAGGTCTATGATGAGTTTGAAGAGGATGATCCAGACCTCGGAATGACCGAACAGGAGTTTATGGACTTCCGCAGCAAGTATCTTGACATATACGATTCGTTTGCTGTGCAAAACAAAGAGCAGCCAACAACATACCAAGTACCAGAGGACAATCCAGGCATGGCTGGCGAACCAGACCCTCAACAAGAAACTGCTACAGGCATGGGAGATATAGACTTCTGCTTGGAACTTCTGCATAGCGACATCATCAATGTTGCCTATATATTGGAGTTGATTGCTGACCTTAATCCATACAGTGAGGACTATTCGGAGAAGCGCCAGCATATCATCGACACAATGATTAAGGATGCCGAACTCCGCAGTAAGGCAAAACTCATTGACGGATTTATCCAGAAGAATGTGGATGATGACCGTGACAACTTTATGGCTCGCAAACAAAAGGCTGATGGTACAAGCGACCTTGAAGAACGGTTGAACGACTACATCGTCACAGAGCGCAACAATGCTGTCAATACGCTTGCCAAGGATGAGGATTTGGATGCGTCCGTGCTCAATCACTACCTCTCTGAATATGATTACTTGCAAAAGGAACAGCCTGAAATCATACAAGAGGCGCTGAAAGAGAAACACTTGGGACTGATAAAAAAGCGCAAGGCATTGACAAGAATAATGGAGAGATTGCGTAATATTATTGTAACTTTTAATTGGGAATAAAGTATGTACTGTAAATATTGTGGTAAAGAAATCGCAAATGATTCTAAATTTTGTTGTCATTGTGGAATGCAAGTCAATGAATTGGCTAAATCTTCTGATATACAATTAAATACAGAGAAAGAACAACTATCTCCTGCCGTTTCTATTGAAGATAAAAAAACAATTAAGATAGATGTTGTAAAGAATGAAACAATAAAAGAATCCACCATTGCCAACGAAGTAATAGCAAACCTAAAAATGATTTGTTATGCTCTTACTACCATAGTCCTATTCATGATAGGATTTTACGCCTATCATGCCCAAGATATAAAGCCAATGGATGATAATTCATATTTTGGAGAAAGTTGCTATGATAAGACATTAAGTGGTAATTGGGAATTTTCATGGGAAATTCATTATTACAAAGAGATTTTGGCAATACTTCCATATTCAGAGTGGAGTGACTTGCAGAGAAAGATGAGGGTTCCAGAATATGACTACTCTAAAAATCCAATCCTTATTAATTATGAGTCCAAGACGGCTCTTGAACTTGCAGGAAAGGAAGCGCAATCTAAACATATACCAGAGGACTTACAAGAAGTCCTTAAAAAGAAAGCTCAGGAAGCAGCTCAAAATGATAAAGAAGATTTTAGAAATGTTATCACGGAGCAAAGAGAATTTCTTTTTGAGAAAGACAGAAACTTGTCTTTAAAATGGAGTACAATAATTTCACTTTGTGTTTTTATTGTAGGGAGGTATTTAATTAGATTTGCTAAATGGGTAAGTATTAATAAAACAGAGAAAAAATAATATGAGCGAAGAATTACAACAGAAACTCCGTGACCAACTATGGGAAGTTGCTAACAAACTGCGTGGCAATATGTCGGCAAGCGACTTCATGTATTTCACCCTTGGCTTTATCTTCTACAAGTATTTGTCGGAGAAGATAGAGAAACACGCCAATGACGCATTGGTGGATGATGAAGTCACATTTAAAGAATTGTGGGCAATGGAGAAAGACGAAGATATAGAAGAACTTCAGGAGGTTGTCAAGACCGAATGTCTGGAGAACATCGGCTACTTCATTGAACCAAACTTCCTGTTCTCGTCTGTCATTGAGAGCATTAAGAGAAAGGAGAATATTCTGCCTATGCTCGAACGCTCATTGAAACGTATAGAGGACAGTACCCTCGGGCAAGACAGCGAAGAAGACTTTGGAGGTCTATTCTCTGACATTGACCTTGCTTCACCAAAATTGGGTAAAACTGCAGATGACAAGAATGCTTTGGTCAGCAATGTTCTTCTTGCACTTGATGATATTGACTTTGGTGTAGAAGCATCGCAAGAGATAGATATTCTCGGTGATGCCTACGAGTATATGATTAGCCAGTTTGCCGCTGGTGCTGGCAAGAAAGCTGGTGAGTTCTACACTCCTCAGGAAGTGAGCCGTATCTTGGCAGAGATCGTAACCATCGGTCACGCTCGTCTGCGCAATGTCTATGACCCTACTTGTGGTAGTGGCTCGCTGTTGCTCCGTGCAGCAAGCATCGGCCATGCAAACGAGATTTTCGGACAGGAGAAGAACCCTACGACCTACAACTTGGCTCGCATGAACATGCTTCTTCATGGTATCAAGTTTAGTAACTTCCGCATAGAGAATGGTGACACCTTGGAAGCAGATGCATTTGGAGACACCCAGTTTGACGCTGTGGTAGCAAATCCTCCTTTCTCTGCAGAATGGAGTGCTGCCGATAAGTTCAACAACGATGACCGTTTCAGCAAGGCAGGACGCTTGGCACCTCGAAAGACTGCCGACTATGCTTTCATTCTCCACATGATTTATCACCTTAATGAGGGTGGCACAATGGCTTGTGTCGCTCCTCATGGTGTGTTGTTCCGTGGCAATGCCGAGGGCGTCATCCGCCGTTTTCTCATTGAGAAAAAGAACTATGTGGATGCTATTATCGGACTTCCTGCCAACATCTTCTATGGTACAAGTATCCCAACCTGTATCTTGGTGTTCAAGAAATGCCGTAAGGAGGACGACAACATTCTGTTTATTGATGCAAGCAAGGAGTTTGAAAAGGTCAAGACCCAGAACAAGCTCCGTCCACAGCATATCAAGAAGATTGTTGACATCTATCGTGAGCGCAAGGAGATAGAAAAGTACAGCCACCTCGCCACACTGCAGGAAGTGGCAGAGAACGACTATAACCTCAATATTCCTCGCTATGTAGATACGTTCGAGGAAGAAGAGCCTATCGACATCCATGCCGTGATGAAGGAAATCAAGGAGCTGGAGGCCAAGCGTGCCGACCTTGACAAGGAGATTGAGGGCTATCTGAAAGAGTTGGGTTTAGTGGAGTAAGCTATCCACAAGTTGTGGTAGAATTGAAAAAGTATGGAATATGGCAAGAAATATGACTTTGGCAAGCAATAGCGAGTTCAAAAATTGGGTCTCGCAGTTGAAGAAAGATATACGCAGTGCGCAAGTTAAGGCGGCAATCAAAGTGAACACAGAATTGCTTCGCCTTTATTGGCGTATGGGTGCAGATATTTGCGAAAAGCAGAAATCTGCATCTTGGGGCGATGGCTGGCTCAAAGAATTGAGCCGTGAACTTATGGCGGAGTTTCCTGATATGAAAGGGCTTTCATACAGAAACTTGAAGTATGTCAGACAATGGTATCAGTTTTATAATGAGCAACTTACAATTGGGCAACAAGTTGTTGCCCAATTAGGCGATGTAAATATGCAACAACCTGTTGCACAAATAAGCGAGGAGGTTTTCTTCTCCGTTCCTTGGGGACATCATCTGTATATCATATCGCAATGCAAGGACGTTAATCGTGCCGTGTTCTACTTGAAAAAAACAGTAGAAAATGGTTGGAGCCGTGCTGTTCTGCTCAATTTTCTTGATACCAATCTGTATGAGCGACAGGGAAAGGCTGTGAACAATTTCAATAGATTGTTGGCTGACCCTCAAAGCGAATTGGCTGCACAAACATTGAAAGACCCTTATAATTTCGACTTCCTCACGCTTGATGGTGAATACAGAGAGCGAGAGTTGGAACAAGGACTTACCCAAAATGTCACACGTTTCTTGCTTGAATTGGGTACGGGCTTTGCTTTTGTCGGTAGTCAAGTCCCTTTGCAGGTGGGAGACGAGACAGTATATCCCGACTTGCTTTTCTATCACTTGGAGCTGCGTTGCTATGTGGTCGTTGAGCTGAAGATTACGAAATTCAAAGCAGAACATCTGGGACAGTTGGGCGTATATGTGAGTGCAGTCAACCATATCAAGAAAAAGCCTACTGACAATCCTACGATTGGTTTGCTTATCTGCAAGACCAAGAACAATGTGATGGCTCAATATGCCCTTGAATCAACCAATCAGCCAATAGGCATCTCCGAATATCAGTTATCTAAGCTCATGCCTGAAAACATACAGAGCCAGTTGCCTACAATTGAAGACATTGAGGCAACACTTTCTGATATAAAGGAGACTAAGGATTTCAAAAAAGGGTAATGATATGCTCAAATCTCAATAAAATACGCAAATGGAGTTTGTTCTATTCTTCTCAAATTGATTTTTTTGTACCAAGCTGGTACAAAATTACAAAAGGTGGATAATGCAACAACCCCAATGCCAATGAACGAACATTGCTTGAGATAAAGCAAGAAGCCTCTGAGGATGAATAGTAATATAGTTTAAATTCTGCCACAACTTGTGGAAGAAATTGTCCACCAAGTTGGTGGACGAATAAAACCATGTAACTGGTATGTAACTACCATGTAAACTGGTATGTAACAGAGCCATATTGGTGAATTAAAATTAAGGATTAAAAATGACAATGACAATAAATAACGAACATAAGAAACTCAATGTCCCAAATCTCAGATTCCCGGAGTTTCAGGGGGAGTGGGAGAAATGTAGGTTAGGGGATGTATGCACATTTCTTTCTGGTGGAACACCTAAAATAGACGTAAAGGAATACTGGAACGGAACAATACCTTTTGTTTCTGCTATTTCCATGCATGATACGTATATATTAGACTCAAAATTACACATATCAGAAGAAGGATTAAAGCATGGATCAAGATTGTTGACAAAGAACAATTTGCTTCTATTAGTAAGAGGAAGTATGCTTTGGAATACAATACCTATATGTTTGAATAAAAATGATGTGGCATTTAACCAAGATGTAAAAGGTATTATTGCGAATGATACTATTATCAATGAATTCTTGCTTTATTGGCTAAAATCCAAAGAACAGCATTTGAAATATATGGTTACAGGCACTGGGCTTGGTGCAGGAAAACTTGATACTAGCGATTTGCTATCAATGATTATTTACATTCCTGCAATGATAGAACAAGATAAAGTTGCAAGGCTTTTGTCCCTCTTTGACGAGCGCATCGCAACCCAAAGCAAAATCATTGACAAATTACAGTCCTTAATCAAGGGAATTAGTAGTAGAATTTTTACATCCATACAAGGAATTGAATATAGAATGGGTGATATAGTTACAATTACTAATGGAAATAGTAATGTGCAAGATGCTGTTACACAATCAAAGGATGGTTTGTATCCTTTCTTTGATCGGTCTGAGGATATAAAATATTTGCCTACATTCTTGTTTGACAAAGAAGCTATTATATATCCAGGTGAAGGAACTGAATTTATGCCACGATATTTCAAAGGGAAATTCGCTTTACATCAAAGATGTTATGCCATTTTTGACTTCAACGAAATTATAAATGCTCGTTTCCTATATTTTTATCTAAAGACGCGAAATTCTTATTTCGTCAAAAATGCTGTGGGCTCAACAGTGCCTTCATTAAGACTTGACACGTTTCAAAAGCTAAAAGTTATTATTCCATCGAAGGAAATACAACATAGTGTATCTTTATGTCTTTCTTCTATGGAGCAGAAGTGTAATGTTGAAAAAAAGATTTTACACAAACTGTTAAAGCAAAAGCAGTATCTGCTTCGCCAAATGTTCATATAAACATCTGGCGAAGTAAATATTGCTTCTGCAAACTTAGGTTTGTTAGAATATGCTGTTCTGCCGATAATTTGTTATCTATTGCAGACAACAACCGAGCATATTGGAGTTGTTCTGTATATGATGGGCAAAATACCTTGGCTTTACCATAGTCCTTGAAGTATATGTGAGGTATAGCCATACCTGTCTTATAAGGCTCAAAGTTAAATACTTTTAGCAGATAGTAAAGGTATTGGAGTGAATAGCCTTCTTTTGCTTGTAAAGTATTCAAAGTCCCTGTCGCAGAGCATTTGCCTGTAACATATGAAACTGTTCCTACACCAGAACCATCTTTGATAATATAAACGGCTTCACTCTCTGTATTATAATTATCGAGGTAACCAACAATGCCATTTGCACCATACACAGGATATGTGCCTTGCTCACAAACTTCACTTTCTTGCAGGGTTGAAGATTTACATTCCAAGCATTCTGCTAAGCGAACATTGGGCTTGTTGTTGCGAACTATCTTCTGTGTAATTCCCTTGATTAAGGACTGTAATTTGTCAATGATTTTGTTTTGGGTCGCGATACGCTCGTCAAGGAGAGCCAAAAGTTTTGCAATCTTCTTTTGTTCCTCCTTACAAGGCAAGAAGACTTGTGTCTTTTTTAAATCTGCAAAAGGAGGTATATTTTTTATGGCAGAACCATTACTGTAAATTTTTGAGAATTTATCAATCATAGAAGAGAACACAGTGATGAAAATTTCTTTGTTTACCGCCTCATCATTTACTTGTACTCTCATCAATGCTTGATTAAATACTCCTTCCTCTGCATCTTGTGGTAATTCATAAATTTCTCCAATTGTTCCTGCACATGATACAATCAAATCACCTGCTTTGGCGACAAATTGTTTCATATGCGAATTGAAGTAACTTTTTGTGATGTAATATCTGCTTAAAGTCCAGTCTTTTTTTATTGCATTTTGTTGTTCATAAACCTTTATTGTATCCTCACTTTGTGGAACAAAAATATCTTTCTTCAATGTACTACCAAATGGACCTTTCTTGTATTGTGCAATTTTATCAAAAGTACATTTCTCCCACTCCCCCTGAAACTCCGGGAATCTGAGATTTGGGACATCAGTGTTCTTTTTTCTCTAATTATATATGTACACCTTTTAAATTAAGGATTAAATGACAACAAAAACAATTAGAGAAATTGCGTTGGCTTGGAAAAGTGACAAGCAACGCTACGTAAAGCAGTCCACATACGCTGCTTATGTGTTAATTCTGGAGAACCACATTCTGCCATCATTTGGCGATTGTGAGGCTCTGAGTGAGAAACTTGTTCAGGAGTTCGTTTTGCAGAAACTGAATGACGGACTCTGCATTAAGACGGTGAAGGACATTCTGATAGTCTTGAAAATGGTGATGAAGTTCGGAGTAAAGAACGAGTGGATGAGCTATTGTGAGTGGGACATCAAGTACCCAACGACAGAGACCAACAAGGAAATTGAGGTGCTGACGGTGGCACACCACAAGAAGATCCTCGATTTCATCAAGCAGAACTTCACATTCCGCAACCTCGGCATCTATATCAGTTTGACCACTGGCTTGCGTATCGGAGAGATTTGCGGTTTGAAATGGTCGGACATCAATACCGACAACGGCACAATTACCGTGAACCGCACCATTGAGCGCATCTACATGGTGGAGGGCGAACGCAAGCACACGGAGTTGGTCATCAACACACCCAAGACCAAGAACTCATGTCGTGAGATACCGATGAACAAGGAACTGCTGGCGATGGTGAAACCACTGAAAAAGGTGGTAAACACAGACTTCTATGTGCTGACCAATGAAGAAAAGCCTACAGAGCCACGCACCTACCGCAACTACTATCATAGACTTATGAAGCGTCTTGACATTCCTCGGCTGAAATATCACGGACTGCGCCACAGCTTTGCGACACGCTGCATTGAAAGCAACTGCGACTACAAGACTGTAAGTGTATTGCTCGGTCATGCCAACATCACAACAACCCTTAATCTCTATGTTCACCCAAACATGGAGCAGAAGAAAAAGTGCATCACCAAGATGTTCAAGTCTTCTTGGAAAATAGGGAAGAAAAATAGCACAAAGACAACAAAATTTTCTCCAAAAGAAGAGAGTTTCTCAGATATTATTTATATCTTTGCTATGTCATATCAGAGTTTTGCTTGTTTTCTTTTTGAAACACTAAGATAAGAGAATTCTTCGACATGGCAAGACCATGGGCAACGTTTTGTTGCTCAGGTACATAAAAAGTTTAATTTATAATAGTATTGCGGAATTAAGGTAAAATACAAGTTAATATGAGAAAAATGTTATTGATGATGCTTTTAGTAATATGTACTTTGAGCATCAATGCGCAAAGCGCAAGCAACAAAGATGCCACGATTGTTAGCGACATCCAGTATAAGAGTAATCAAGACGCTTATGTCAATGAGCGTTGTAAACTTGACATCTATTATAACAAAGGGCAGAAAGATTGTCCTGTGGTCGTTTGGTATCATGGCGGTGGCCTTACCAGCGGAAGTAAGCAACTGCCTTCCCAACTGATGTCCCAGGGCTATACCATTGTGGGGGTCAATTATCGCCTCCTCCCTACTGTTACCATCGACCAGTGCCTGGACGACTGTGCTGCCGCCTTGGCATGGGTATTCAAGAACATCGAGAAGTATAATGGAAGCAGCAAGAAAATCTTTGTTTCAGGCCACTCTGCCGGTGGATACATCACGGCGATGCTTGGACTGGACAAGGAATGGCTAAATCATTATGGGGTAGATGCCAACCAAATTGCTGGTTTGATACCTTTCAGTGGACAAATGATCAGTCACTTTGCCTATCGTAAGATGAACGGCATTGATAATCTTCAGCCAACGATAGACAAGTATGCTCCTCTGTTCTATGTCAGAAAGGATGCGGCTCCCTTGATTCTGATAACGGGTGACCGCAATATCGAACTGTTTGGAAGATATGAGGAGAATGCCTATATGTGGCGAATGATGAACCTTGTTGGCCGCCCGGATACCCAGCTCTATGAAATTGCTGGTCATGGTCATGGGGCAATGGGTAATCCTGCCTACCATATCCTCATTCAAAGCATCAATAAAATCCTGGGCAAAAAGTATGAGTTTTAGTTAGATTCCAAAATTCTCAAAATGCAGGAACTTCGAGTACATGGGCGAAGCCCCATTCTTAGCTTCCATCCACGCTGTTGCCCAACCTTGGCGGCAGCAGCCATCGCTCTCTCATAGATATAATGGGCATCATTCACGTTGCCCCTTATGTCTATGCGGTTCGCATCAATATGAAGGTGCATAATGCCACTCTTGCTGTCACGATGAAGTGCAACTACATACTGGCTGTCTTTGAGATTGGTTGCCTTTGCACTCTTGCGCTTCGACTTAGCTGAAAGCCGAATATAGGGAAGTAGTAAGTTTGTTCCGCAAGGGATATTCCGTTCGGGATGTGGCAAAGTTGTGTGGTAAAGGGGTAAGTACCGTACAACGAGTGAAGCGATTAATAAAAGTACAATCATCGCAATAATACTATTGATTTTACGTTCTTTTCAAAAAAGGGGTTGTGCAATAGTGGCTTAAAGGCTAAAAGCACTACCTTTGCAGTACCGTACAATGGCGATGACAACAACGATTATGTCGATGGTAAGGGCTTCTGCTGCAATGACGGCAGCTTGGAAGCTGCGCAGGCACGAGCTTTGTCGAGAGCTGCAAAGAATAACTTCCAAGAGGGCGACGCATACGAGACGATGCAGTTCTACTACCACCCAGACCATTTGGGTAGCAGTAGTTACATCACCAACCTTGACGGCGAGGTGGTGCAGCATATTGAGTATGTGCCTTTCGGTGAAGTCTTTGTTGAGGAACGCAACAACATTTGGAATACACCTTATCTTTTCAATGCGAAGGAATTCGATGAGGAGACGGGATTGTATTACTATGGGGCAAG
>ERZ780095.297-NODE-297-length-17083-cov-6.70443_pt1 | contig 17083 bp, 19 predicted proteins | sample MGYA00511574_ERZ780095 | MGnify/ENA primary metagenome ERZ780095 (study PRJEB29588, sample SAMEA2153837) | human gut metagenome | biome: human gut; feature: human-associated habitat; material: faeces | place: Denmark | collected 2008/2010 ...
CGGTAGGATAGATGCCGATACCCATCTCACGCATCTCGTGGAGCAGGTCGTCAGTACCGTTGATGATAGCTGAGATTACCTCGCCTGGGATGAGCATCTTGTTGCGTCCGATGGTAGAGCTTACGAGGATGTTGTCTACGGCGCCTACGCAGAGCAGGTCGTCGGTATTCATCACGATAGCATCTTGAGCGATACCTTTCCATACAGAGAGGTCGCCCGTCTCCTTCCAGTACATGTAGGCCAAGCTCGACTTGGTACCTGCACCGTCGGCATGCATAATGTTACAATACTCTGGGTCGCCGCCCAAGATATCAGGTATGATCTTGCAGAAAGCCTGTGGGAAGATACCCTTGTCGATGTTCTTGATAGCGTTGTGAACATCTTCCTTTGCTGCGCTAACACCGCGCATCATATATCTATTGTTACTCATATTCTTATTTTGAACTTTGATCTTTGAACTTTATGATATGCTTATTTTTCCTGGTGCCAAAAGTCCCAGCTGGCGAAAGCCTGGAGAAGCAGCATTTCCAAGCCATTCTTTACTGTGGCTCCGTGTTCTTTGCCCTTCTTCATAAAGAGGGTTTCGTCGGGATTGTAGATGAGGTCGTAGAGCAGGGTGTGGCTGTCCATTGCCTCGTAAGGCAGCGCAGGACACTCGTCTACGTGTGGGTACATGCCCACTGGGGTACAGTTTACGATGACGTTATACTCCTTGATAACCTCAGGGGTGATTTTTTCGTACTGGATAGTACCCGGACGCTCGTATCGACTCACGAAGGCTGTTTCCAGTCCGAGCGATTTCAGACCGAAGTTGATAGCCTTTGAAGCTCCGCCTGTACCCAGGATGAGAGCCTTCTTGTGATAAGGCTCGATATAAGGTTCGATGCTCTTGGTAAAACCGATTACATCGCTGTTATATCCTTTCAGATAAACATCTTCGCCTCTGTGCTCCACCTTGATCACGTTGACGGCTCCGATAGCATTCGCCTCAGGGCTTACCACGTCGAGATAGCTGATCACTTTCTCCTTATAAGGTATTGTGACGTTGAGACCCTTTAGTTCTGGATTTGAGTCGAGAATCTCGGTAAGATTTTCGATAGAAGGTATCTCGAAGTTGATGTATTGGGCATCGATGCCCTCGTTCTCAAACTTTTCGTTGAAATAGTTCTTTGAGAACGAATGCCCCAGAGGGTAACCTATGAGTCCATACTTGTCCATAATATTTTTGTTTTATTTAGTTGCGAAATAGAGTGTGCAGATGCCGAAGGTGAGTCGCTTGAACTCTGCCTTTGCGAATCCTGCCTTTTTGAACACCTCCATCATAACCTCGCCCTGAGGGAATGCCTCGATGGTCTTGTTGAGATAACTGTAGGCGCTCTGGTCTTTGCTGATGAGTTTGCCATACATCGGCAAGACAGTGTTGCTGTAGATGCTGAACAGCTGCTTCATCGGGAAACTGACCGGCGTGGTGAGTTCTACGATGCAGAGATGTCCGCCTTTTTTCAGTACCCGGCACATTTCCTTCAGTCCCTGGTCCAGGTTCTGGAAGTTCCTGATACCGAAGGCTGCGGTTACAGCATCGAAGCTCTCGTCCTGGAACGAGAGGTTAAGGCAGTCTTCCTTGGCAAAGGAGATGGTGTTTTCCAGTCCCAGCTGCTTTACCTTCTGTCTGCCTATCTCCATCATGCCGTCCGAGATGTCTGCTCCGATCAGCTGGTCGGGATGTAGCATCTGTGCGGCTAGGATGGCGAAATCGCCGGTACCGGTAGCGATGTCGAGCATCTTTTTAGGAGAGAAGGGCGCAAGACGCCTGATTGCCTTCTTGCGCCATCCCTTATCGATATCCCACGAGAGACGGTGGTTCAGGGTATCGTAGGTAGGGGCGATGTTGTCAAACATCTCCTCTACCAACTTTCCCTTATCTCCTGTGCCCTCATAGGGCTTGATTTGTTCTTGCTTATACATTATTTTCTTGTTGCAAGCCACTCACTTACGTTCTTCTCGATGCGAGCGGCGATGTCACCTTCCTCAGTAGCCTTGTCGAACTTCTCGCCAGTGATGTGCTCGAAGAGTTCGATGTAGCGATCTGATACGCTCTCAGCGTACTCGTCTGTAATCTCAGGCATGGTCTGACCAGGCTCGTTCATGAAGTTGTGCTCGATGAGCCACTGGCGAACGAACTCCTTGGAGAGCTGACGCTGAGGCTCGCCCTTCTCAAACTTCTCCTCGTAGCCATCAGCGTAGAAGTAGCGGCTAGAGTCTGGAGTATGAATCTCATCGATGAGATATACCTTGCCGTCACGCTTGCCAAACTCGTACTTGGTATCGACGAGAATCAAGCCCTGCTTAGCGGCAATCTCCTGGCCACGCTTGAAGATGCGGCGGGTGTAGTCCTCCATGATGGCGTAGTCTTCAGCACTAACGATGCCCTGGGCGATGATCTCCTCCTTGGAGATGTTCATGTCGTGCCCCTCGTCAGCTTTGGTAGTAGGGGTGATGATAGGCTCTGGGAAACGCTCGTTCTCACGCATACCGTCAGGCAACTTCACGCCGCAAAGCTCACGGCATCCCTTCTGGTACTCTCTCCAGGCACTACCGGTGAGGATGGAGCGGATGATCATCTCCACACGGAAGCCCTCGCACTTCAAACCTACGGTTACCATTGGGTCTGGGGTAGCCAACTTCCAGTTAGGACAGATGTCGGTTGTGGTATCCAGAAACTTGGCTGCAATCTGGTTGAGCACCTGTCCCTTGAAAGGAATACCCTTAGGCAGTACAACGTCGAACGCTGAGATTCTGTCGGTAGCGACCATCACCATGAGGTCGTCGTTAATGTTATACACATCACGTACTTTACCGTGGTAAACACTCTTCTGTCCATCGAAATGGAAATCTGTCTTTGTTAATGCTTTCATTGTTTATTTTGATTTTTGAGTTCTTTTTCTTTGTCGTAAGCATCGTAGGCATTGACGATGCGGGTGACGAGCTTGTGCCTTACGATGTCCTTCTGTGCCAGGTGAACCACACCGATGCCTTCCACGCCATCAAGTATCTTGAGTGCCTCCTTCAGTCCGCTGCGCTGCTCACGAGGCAAGTCGATCTGCGTGAGGTCGCCTGTGATGACCATCTTGGTGTTCATTCCCATACGGGTGAGGAACATGCGAATCTGTTGGGAGGTGGTGTTCTGTGCCTCGTCGAGGATGACGACGGCATCGCTGAGGGTGCGTCCACGCATGAAGGCGAGAGGCGCTATCTGGATGATGTGCTTCTCCATCATGTCCTGTAGCTTGACGGCAGGAATCATGTCTTCGAGCGCATCGTAGAGAGGTTGCAAATAAGGGTCTATCTTGTCTTTCATATCACCCGGCAGGAAGCCGAGCTTTTCGCCTGCTTCGACGGCAGGACGAGAGAGGATGATTTTCTTGGCGGTCTTTTCCTTGAGTGCCTTCACGGCGAGAGCGATGCTGAGGTAGGTCTTGCCCGTTCCGGCAGGTCCCACGGCAAACACCATGTCGTTCTTCTCGTAGGCGTCGATGAGCCTCTGCTGGTTCTCGCTTCGGCTCTTGATAGGCTTTCCGCTGATGCTATACACCAGCACTCCCTTCACCGAGTCCGCCTTGGTTTGCTTGCCCTTCACAATGTCGAGGATGTCTTCCTCCGAGAGCATGTTATATTTGGCTAGGTGCTTGCGCATCTGCTCAATGTCTTCCTCCGCTTTCGCCATTTCCTCCTCGTCGCCAAGCACACGAAGCACGTTGTCACGTGCCACGATACGCAACTTCGGATACAGTGACTTGATCATCTGCAGGTGAGCGTTGTTCACTCCGTAGAACATCACTGGGTCTATGTCTTCGAGTACAATATGCTTCTCTATCAAAACTTAAAATATCAAATAGTTTAAACTCAATTATTATATAACGCTTGCAAAAGTACTACTTTTCCGTGAAATGAGCAAATTTAAGTTCTCAAAATCATACTTTTGTTGGTAAAATTTGGCTTTTAAAATGATAAATAATATAAAAAAGTGGGCAGATGGCTACTTTTTGCTTTCTTCTTTTGCCATTTTTCGTTCCTTTTTATTACCTTTGCGTTTGCAAAACCCAAGGACTGCGTGCCTTGTGATCAGTTGCTTGTAAAATGAGTGTCTTCATGTTTAGACTTTGATAAAATGAAATCGAAATATACTCTTCAGGAGATTATACATATTATAATAAATAGGCTCAGGGTGATGTCGGGCAAGAACCGATTCCTCTTGGGCTTCATCGTCGTAACATTGTTGCTGGCGATGGTGAGACTCTGTTGCCCTCGTGTGGCTGAATCTCGTGTGGCTACACTTCCTGCCAAGGACAGCGTGGCAGTCGATTCTTCTGTCTCGGCTGGTAAGTGTTCTGCCTCGGATGAATCTGTCAACGAGATGGAGTCGCCCGCCTTGACGGATACTGCCCGACAGGATGGCTCCTCCATCTTCTTCGACAAGGAAGGCAAGGAGGTGAAGCATCGCATCTTCTCCGTGCCTCACTTCGGCAATACCTTCCCAGACCAACAGGATGTGCAGATCCTGGCAGCCAACAAGCATGGTGTGTCGCCCGTCCAAAATCGTGATGAGGCTGAGCACAGCAAGGGTAGGTTGGTGTATGTGGGGAGCAATCCTTTCTTCTACGTCGATAAGTTGAAGAACAGCATTCCGTATCTCGTGCCCCGTGCCTCAGTCTTGTTGCAAGACATCGGTCGTGCTTACTTCGATTCCTTGCAAATCAAGGGCATCCCACTGCACAAGATTATCGTGACGAGCATCCTCCGTACCAAGGACGATGTGGCGAAACTCCGTACTCGCAATGCCAATGCCACCGAGAACTCCTGTCACCTCTATGGTACCACCTTTGATGTATGTTATAATAGGTATAAGACGGTGCAGACGGCTGAGCAACCTCGTCGACAAGTGCGCAACGACTCCTTGAAGTGGGTGCTGAGTGAGGTGCTCCGCGACTTCCGTGAGCAAAACCGTTGCTATATTAAATATGAGGTGAAGCAAGGTTGCTTCCATATCACGGTGAGATAGTAACGGAGGAAAATGATAAATTATACATTATAAAAGGGCTGACGCCTTTGAGATATTTTCGATATGATGAAAAGATTATTTCTAGGTTTTCTGCTGAGCCTTTCTTTCGGCTCGGCGATGGCGCAAGACGTGATGAACGCAGACAAGGTGACGGTGCTGAAGGGCATCGCCGTCGAGGGTGTAGATACAGCTGGGGTGCATCAGGACAAGACTTGTACGGAAGTACTCCTCGAAACGACGATGGGCAATATCCGTGTCGCTCTCTACAACGATACGCCTCTGCATCGTGACAACTTCCTGAAATGGGTGAAGGAGGGGTATTATAATGGTTGTATCTTCCACCGTGTTATCAAGAACTTTATGATTCAGGCTGGCGACCCTACCACCCGAAAGGTGACGCCGGGCAAGGAAGAGAAGTTTGATACCGCCTATACCGTACCTGCTGAGATACGCTATCCAAAGTACTATCACAAGCGTGGTCAGCTCTGTGCGGCTCGTGAGGGTGACGACGAGAATCCGAAGTTTGCCTCAGCTCCATGCGACTTCTATATCACTTGGGGACGTAGCTTCTCGCCACGTCAGATGGAATATACCGTGGAGAAGGAGAAGCGAGAGGGCAAGGCATACGTGTTGCCCAACAAACAGGTGATAGATGGCTATATTAAATATGGTGGAGTGCCTCATCTGGATGGAGGGTACACCGTCTTTGGCGAGGTCTTGGAGGGAATGGATGTAGTCGATAAGATACAAAACGTTGCCACCGACAAGGGCAACAACGACCGCCCATTGGAGGACATCGTCATCACGAAAGCGGAAATAGTAAAGGAATAATTATACATTCTAAATTGTTAATTATTAATTAAATACACGATGGTAATAGATTTTGAGAAAATTGCGGAAGCCCACTTAGAGGGTTTCAAGGGTGGACAAGGCAAGCTCGACACCCGTAACTATGTGGATGACAAGGTGAAAATCATGTATTCCACTCTTCGTCCGGGTGCATCCACCGGTCTTCATGTGCATGAAGGCAACTGCGAAATTATCTATGTGGTTAGCGGCACTGCCACCTTCCATTATGATGATGCAGTGGAGGAGGTACGTCAGGGACAGGTGCATTACTGTCCGATGAACCATTCTCATTACATGGAGAATCTCACCGATCACGACTTGGTGTATTTGGCGATTGTTCCAGAGCACCACTAAGAATTACTTTAGCCTTTGTAGGAAAATGCCCATACCTATGGGCAATGGATTCCCAGCCTACGGGCATTGACTGCCCAGCCTATGGGTGGTGGTTGGCCCTAGTGCGGGATTTTTGTATGCCTGCCTTTGTAGATTTTCATCCTAAGCACCTCTCCTCCTTAAAAATGATACATTGACACTTTTTCTCGATAAAAACTTTTCGTTGTTGTGCTCTACCCTCAGATGCTATTTCGAAGGTAGAAAGGAACTTTTTGAGGGCTTGAAAATCATGTACTTGGAGCATGAATGGGTCAAGCGTCCTGTTATCTACCTAAGTACATGGTCGATCCAAAGATTTGCTTTTGTTGCGAGCAAAAAGAAAGTGACCTGCCTGGCGTTGGAGTTCTCCAAGGAGAGTAGGGGATTGAAAGACTGGGAGGTAGTGGAATAATAGCAAATATTTTCCTCAGTTTCTCTTGATTTATCAGTAAAAACAAACAAAAAAGGTCGAAACCTTTGGCGTTCTCGCAGAAAATGCTTATTTTTGCAGCGCTAACAGAAAGTTTTTAAATCAATTCTGATGATACAAATAGCAAATCCTATTTATGATTCAGTCTTCAAATACCTGATGGAAGACGAGCGAATCGCGAAAACATTGCTTTCTGCATTGTTGAAGAAAGAGGTTGTGGCTGTAGAAATGCGCCGCAACGAGTACACAAATGGTGTGCGAGACAACATCTCCATGTTTCGTATAGACTTCGGTGCGCATGTGGAGGAACCTGATGGAACCATCCGCTTGGTTCTCATTAAACTTCAGAAGACGTGGTTGGAGACGGAGACCTTGCGTTTCCGACAACATCTAGGTGCGCAGTACAGCAACCCAGAGAATGTGCCGAGCGAGAACAACAAGGACGGCTATGCCATTCCGATGGTAGCCATCTACTTGCTGGGACATCGTGTCGGTGACATCAATGTGCCAGTGCTCTATGTCAAACATAAAGCGTACGATTATGACGGCAATGTAGTGACCGATGGCATTCCCGACCCATTTGTGGAGAGTCTAATCCATGACAGCATCATCGTACAGATACCTCTCCTTCATGGTCAAGTAAATAATCGATTGGAGAAAGTATTAAGTGTGTTTGACCAGTCACAGAAGAATGGTTCCGACCGTCATGTCTTGAATGTCAACGACACACCGTTTGATGATGACGATGACATGCAGTATTTGCTTCGTCGTCTCTTGATGGCTGCCGCCAATGCTCAGTTGCGCCAAGAAATGAATGTGGAGGATGAGTACTTCAAGGCTCTGGAGGATCGTGACACAGCTTTGATGATGAAAGACAAAAAGTTGGCGGAGCAGGCAGAACAGTTGGGGCAGAATAAGGCTGAGTTGGAGCAGAATAAGGCTCAGTTGAGAACAATGGCTCTTTTGTTGTCAAATTCTGGAATGAGTGTTGAGGAGATAGCCAAGTCGGTAGGTATGTCTCAAGATCAAGTCAAGCTCTTGCTAAATAAGTAAAATAAGAGGACTTAAATGGTAATAAGATAGCCGCCAGGAAGGGATGCGATTCTCTCTGGCGGATATACTATATTTAATGTTCTGGTTTTGAATTAAGTAGATTCACGGTATTCATAAATTCTGTGACCAAGTCTCTAAATTGTGGGTTGTCTTTACGAATGATTAATGCTGCATAATTGTCATTCCCTTCTTCGTCATAGACAGTTTGCGGTAAGAACAAATATTCCTCTCGGTCTTTGTAGATGCCAAACCAAAAGCGGAAGAGACGATTTCGCATTTCTTGAAGCCCATCACCAGTTTCACATATGTAAAGAAAGGCAGCTTGGTTCTTTGCAAAGAATTCTTCGATTATTGCAAGAATGGTAGCTCTTACTTTAGGGTCTTTAGGTGAACGTACTTTTTTCGGATTGGATATGCCGAATTGGTAAACCGTGCCATTATGTAGCAAATCGTCTTTTTCAAAAGTGATAAACATTTCCGCATCATAATCTGTTACGAAACATAAAGCTTTACCATCATCTGCTATTTTAACCAAATAAGGTGATGTCGCATTGATGGTAGCTAATGAGAGTTTTTCTATTACCATACTTCAATACCGACAGGCTCCTTTCCTGTTCTTTCTAAACAACTCTCTCGTACCAAACGTTCTAGTCTTTCGACCATTTTTCGCTTGGTTTCTTTTGAGGCGTTCCAACGTCTCAAAGCTTCTTCTCTTGTTAATTTTGTTGTATTCATATATCTATAATTTTTAGTTTCACGATGCAAAGATATGCTTTTCTTTTGAATCATGCAAATGATTAGAGAAGTTTCTTCAGTTTTGGGAAGAAAAAATGAAAATAGCCGTCAGGAAGGATGCTCATGGCATTGTCTTCCTGGCGGCTATTCTTTTCAGCGATATCTCTCAGAATTTCTTTCCAAACACGATGTTGATGAAGGTCTTGACGAGAATCTTCGTATCAAACCACCATGACCGATGCTCTAGATAGTAGAGGTTTTAAGTTTGATGGCACAAAGATATGCCTTTCTTTTGAATCATGCAAATATTTTCCTCTGTTTCTCTTGATTTATCAGCAAAAACAAACAAAAAAGGTCGAAACCTTTGGCGTTCTCGCAGAAAATGCTTACTTTTGCCACTTATCAAGCAATAAAAAAGAGAAAAATGAAATCTATGTATCCATTGGAAATCCTAAACTTCCCGGAAATCATTTCTGGCAATTACCTTTATGTCGATAAAACGGCATGGGTATATCAGTTGGCTCATTATGCAAAATATCAGTTTCTGAGTCGTCCCCGTCGATTTTGAAAGTCCTTGTTTGTTTCAACTATTCAGGCTTATTTTGAGGGGCGAAAGGAGTTGTTCAAAGGACTTGCAATCGACAGTTTGGAGAAAGAATGGATTTCATACCCTGTGATTCATATAGATTTCAGTGATAGCAAACCTGATAGTTTGGATAGTCTGAAAGCTACTCTCGATTATCTTTTGGCCACTTATGAAAAGGTCTATCATATAGATGTATCTCCAATTCATAAGGAAACTTACAATATCCGATTGATAAACATTATCAAGGAAGCATATGGGCAAACAGGGCAAAAAGTCGTTGTTCTCATCGATGAGTATGATGCTCCTATGCGTGATATGATACACGATAGTGATTTGCAGAAGGAAAAGTGTGAGATATTGAGAAACTTCTTTTGTCCTTTAAAGCCACTAGATGCTTACTTGCGCTTTGTCTTTATTACAGGTGTTTCAAAGTTTTGTCAACAAAGTATTTGTAGCGAATTTAATAACCTGAAAATATTGACCTTGAAAGATGAGTGTGCCATGGTTTGTGGCTTTACAGAAAATGAACTAGAACGTTACTTCAAGGGAAGCGTTGAGAATCTAGCGCAAGCCCATCACATGACCTATGAACAGGTTTTGGCAAAATTGCAAACCCAATATGGAGGCTATCATTTCTCGGCAAACTCCCTAGGTATATATAATCCATATAGCATCATCAATGCTTTTGCTTCCGAAGGTTTTAATAACGATTGGTTCTTCTCTATCACCTCCACTTTCTTGATGGAATTATTGAGAAAGAAAGGAGTCAATATGCTGCAATTAGACGGTCTTTGGGCATCGCCAAATCGCTTTGATGTTCCTACCGATCGAATCTCAGACCCCATCCCTGTCTTGTATCAGAGTGGCTACTTGACGATTAAGGAATATAATTCAGATATTCGTCAATATCGTTTAGACTTTCCAAATGAAGAGGTACGTCAGGGCATTTCTGAAATCATTAATCATCAGGAATGATAGCTTTATCATCCTCTTCCTGGCGACTATTGTTTGCGATTTATCAGCAAAAACGAACAAAAAAGGTCGAAACCTTTGGTGTTCTCGCAGAAAAATCCTATCTTTGTGCCCGTATATAAAAATAATTAAATCATGAATAGAACAATTACATCTCGTTTCAATGCATTGATAGAGCGGAAGGTGGGTTTGCCAATTTCTTCTATCAAACGAATGAGTTCTGATGACATTATTCGTCATATTGAAAAAAATAACCATACTACCCTCAAATTGAACGAGGTGAATGATGGATTGTCTTATCGTGGGAATATGCTTCTTTCTACAGGACAAGTTGTTTCAGACATTGATGGAGAATTCAATAAATTATTTGGCAATGTTGGAAGGAGATAATAATTTAGTAATCTGTTCTGCTCAATTATCGCCTGTTGTACAAAATGAGCTCAGTAAATTGTATGAGGTCTATACCAATAAGTTGAAACCTCTGCTTGCTTTAGAAGAAACTGTAGCTCAGAGTTTTCCTGGTCCGATTCTAAATGAGATACGTGCGATGAATGATCACGTGTCACGTTGCTATTGGACAGACAAGTCAGAGGCAGATTGCTTGGCGGAAGTAAAAAAGGCTAAAGGGCATTTGACTCGTTCAATACTTGACGCTTACAAATATCTTGTGATAGTATATGAACGAAAAATATCTGAATTTTATCAGCAATATAAGGAGGTTTGCATAGCTATTGTAGATGATGGACATTTCTTGCCAGAACTTAATCGTATGCACTCTGAAGCAAGACTATTAGCACTTCAAGCTAAGATGGAAGAAGCTAAGGCGTTTCCTGATAAAGAGTTGTCATACGAAGCTTATGAAAAGGCTGTCATGGCTTATACTGATGTTGATGATTATATTGCTAATCATGCGGATGGTTTGTCCAATGCGGCTCAATATGCAAAGGATCAAACAAAAGCCAATTATAAATTTGCATTTATCAGTGCGGTAATTGGTACAATTTTAGGAGCTTTAGTGACATGGTTAATGAATGTATTGTTTTAGTCTATCTGTATTTTAGATGCTTGTGATAATAAATATAAGCCGCCAGGAAGGGATGCGTCATCATCCTCTTCCTGGCGGCTATTCTTTTCTGCCATCCTCTTCAGAATTTCTTTCCAAACACGATGTTGATGAAGGTCTTGACAAGAATCTTCGTATCAAACCACCATGACCGATGCTCCAGATAGTAAAGGTCAAGCTCCAGTCGGCGCAGCATCTTCTCCATGGTGTCAGTATAACCATTGTAGAGGGTAGCGTAGGAGGTGACTCCTGGGCGAATCTGATAGAGATACTCATAGCGAGGATCGTGCTTAATAATCTGATCGATATAGAACTTGCGCTCAGGGCGAGGACCAATAAATGCCATATCACCCTTAAAAACATTCCAGAGTTGAGGAAGTTCATCAAGATGATGCGCTCTGAGAAAGCGTCCCACCTTAGTGAGCCTTGGGTCGCCACTAATCTCTAAAAGATCAGGACCGTCCTTTTCTGCATCAATCTTCATAGAACGAAATTTGTAGATAAAGAATGGCTTGCCATGAAGACCGATGCGCTCTTGATGGTAAATAACCGGCAAGCCATCCTCCAAATGTATGGCAATGGCGCAGGCCAAAGCCAAAGGAAAGAATAATATCAAGCAACATGTTGCAATGATGAAATCGACGGAGCGTTTTAATATTTGCTCCGCCTTATTCATGTTGTCTTTATATTGTTTATTTTCCATTTGTTTTTTTATGCATCAATTAACTAAGCTTGAAGCTAAGTTGTTCGTTATTTGTCGAGTTTTTCGTAAATCGAATTGTTGCTCTTATACTCAGGTACTATCTCCTTCATCTTCTTCACAGTGAGCATTTCATCGTACAACTTACTCTTTTCAACTAACTCATCAATCTGTTTTGAAACTTCAGAATAGTCGTATTCACGAACTTTAGCAATTCTAATCTTATTGTTGAATGATGGCTTGGTAGATTCTTTGTCGTTAAGCACTTCTTCATAGAGCTTTTCGCCTGCTCTCAACCCTGTGAATTTAATTTCTACATTCTTAGCTCCACTGAGGTTAATCATTCTCTGTGCCAAGTCAGCAATCTTGACTGGTTTACCCATGTCAAAGACAAAAATCTCACCACCATTACCCTTAGTACCTGCTTCCAAAACGAGTTCGCAGGCTTCTGGAATTAGCATGAAGTATCTGATGATGTTAGGATCAGTAACAGTAACAGGACCTCCGTTTCTGATTTGTTGTTTAAATAGAGGAATAACGGAACCATTCGAACCTAATACATTACCGAATCTGGTAGTGACAAACTGAGTCTCGCCTTTTACTACTCCTTCTTTGATGGCCTGATTCAAACTTTGCACATAGATTTCACAGATTCGTTTTGAGCAACCCATCACATTGGTAGGATTCACGGCCTTATCGGTAGATATCATTACAAATTTCTTTATGCCATACTTGACAGCCAAATCTGCCAGGATTTTGGTACCATAAACATTATTTTGAATGCTCTCACACGGATTGTTCTCCATCATAGGAACATGTTTATATGCAGCAGCATGGAAAACATAGTCAGGCAGGTAAGTCTTGAAGATGTGTTCCATTCTGGACTTGCTACAGATAGTGGTGACGATGGTTTCAGCTTTAATATCAGGGAATTGCTTCGCCATCATCAATCGTATATCGTGCTGCGGGGTCTCTGCACTATCTATCAGAATTAATTCCGCAGGACTGTACTTGGCGATTTGTCTTACCATTTCGCTTCCGATACTTCCAGCAGAACCTGTAATCAATATGCGTTTGCCATGAAGCATAGAACCCACGCTTTCCATATCGATGCTGATTTCGTCTCGTGGCAAAAGATCTTCAATGCTAACTTCTTTGAGTTGTTGTTGCTCTGTATTCCATTCCTGTGTAGTAGGCATGTATATACGGATACCTTCTGCAAGGATTGCATCCTGGAACTCCTTGTCAGCACGAAAATTATTGATAGCACCTGGTGAAACCAGCAGGGTAGTAATCTTGTTGTCTCTCATGACCTTGATGGTATTCTTGTCGAGTGCATATACCTTAGCTCCCATCAGGTGATGGTGCTTGATTTCTACATCATCAGAAATAAATCCCATGAGTTTGAACTTCATAGGCTTATCATTTTTAATTTGTTTAGCGAGACCGATGCCACCTTCCTTTACACCATATATGAAAGCATTCTTGATGTTATAATCCGATAAAGATACATCAAATACGGTTTTGGCTATGACTCTGATGGCCCACAAGATAAGTGTTGCAACAAGTGAACCTAAGATGATATTGCGATACTGAATCTCAACTCTTGGAAATAATTGAGTATTCAGCAGCATGTTCTTAGTCAGTATAGATAAAACTGCACCGACAGTTACTGCATAGAATACTTTCTGCAAATCAACAAAAGAAGAATATCTTAGAATGCCATCGTAAGTATGGAACATCCTAAAACCTATGGCATGGAACATCGTGAAAATTGCAAAGACAGCAGAGAGTTGTCCTAATATTCCTAATGCTTGTGCTCCGCTATTAATTTGCTGGTATATAAAAAGGTATGACAAATATATCACAGCGCAATCTATCCAAAAAATACACCAATAGGGTAGTGACTTTTTTGAAAAATACCAATTTGATAATTTACTGAAGAACCTCATATTCTTTTATCTAATATTAGGTTGTTTTATTTATGATGTTTATTGTATAATGTTTTCTTTGATAGTGTCGATGATGTAATGTACGTCTTCATCTGTGACACATGGACCACTCGGCAAACATAGACCTTTATGGAATGAATCTTCACTTACTCCATTAGTATAGGATACACAGTCTGAATAAACTGGCTGACAGTGCATAGGCTTCCATAATGGTCTTGCCTCAATAGATGCTTGGTCAAGTGCAATTCGTAATGCTTCTACGTTCTTATTTGGTTCTATGTTCGTATGAACATTCTTTGCCTCATGTGTAACCCCTGCAGCTCCTCCTACAGCACCTGTGATAATTTGATTATATGCTTTTTCTTCGCCCTTAATATGAATGTTCTCGTCTAACACAATTGTATTGAGCCAGAAATTTGAATCATAATCAGATGTAGGATTATTATGTACCGTAATACCTTTGACGTCAGCAAGAAGTTTCTCATATAGTTCGTGTATGTGTTTATGATGTGCTATATGTTCATCTAATACAGTCATCTGACCACGACCAATTCCTGCACATACATTGCTCAGTCGATAGTTATATCCAATATGTTCATGTTGATAGTAAGGATATGATTCTCTTGCTTGCGTAGCATAGAACATGATTCGTGCTTGGCTTTCAGTGTCTGAACATATCAGTGCTCCACCACCACTTGTAGTAATCATTTTGTTACCATTGAAGCTTAATACACCATATTTCCCAAAAGTACCACACACTTGTCCTTTATAGCGTGAGCCAAGACCCTCTGCAGCATCTTCTATGAGCGGAATATCGTATTTGTTGGCGACTTGTGTGATTTCGTCAATCTTGGCTGGCATACCATATAGATAGACCACAATGATGGCTTTTGGCTTTTTGCCAGTCTTTTCTATTCTATCAGCGATAGCTTTGTCCAAGAGTTGTGGATCCATGTTCCAAGTTTCCTTTTCGCTATCCACAAATACAGGTTTTGCACCTAAATATTTAATAGGATTACTTGAAGCACAAAATGTAAAAGTTTGAACCATCACTTCATCACCAGCTTTTACATCACAGTCTATTAAGGCAAGGTGTACTGCTGCAGTTCCTGCACTTAATGCAACAACTTCCTTGTTTTGACCCACAAAATTCTCAAGATCTTCCTCAAAACCATTAACATTAGGACCTAATGGAACAACCCAATTGGTGTCAAAAGCATCTTTGATATATTTCATTTCGTTACCACTCATGTGAGCAAGACACAAGTAAATTCTCTTTCTGTTCTCCATTGTCTAAAATATTTTGTAGTCGTGAGCATCAGTTATAGATGGTGTTCTTCTATATTAATTCTTTATTGTATATAATTCTCTTTCCTGTTACTGTAGCAATAATCATTTTTAAGTCCATGATAAAACTATAATGGTGAAGGTAATAGAGATTTATTTTAACTTTGTCAGGATAAATAATATTGTCGTTATATTCCTGTGGATTGGCTTGTTTAGCAAGCAATTCCTCTTCGTCTCTATATTTCAAACTGGCTGGTCCTGTAATACCTGGGCGAAGTTTTAGGATTTCTCTATCTTCTCCTTTTAAGTTATCTGCGTATCCAGGTACGTCTGGTCGAGGCCCAACGAAACTCATATCCCCAATCAGTACATTCCAAAGTTCTGGCAGTTCATCTATCTTATATTTTCTTAGTTTAGCTCCAAGAGGAGTGATACGTCTTTCACCTGCTACGGATACAGAAGATCCTCCATGGTTTTGAGACATGGAACGGAACTTGTACATCGTAAACAACTTACCATCTTTTCCAACTCTCTTTTGAGTAAAGATAGCTGGTCCGTCAGGCATTTTAATGCGGATAAGAATCCACGTTGTAAGCAATATTGGACTAAGTAAAATGAGTCCGATAATAGCTGTTACTCTATCGAAGATGTATTTAATAATCATTTTGTAAAATATGATGTTTTTATTTATAAACGCTTTATTATTGCGTTTATTGCATATCCCACGAAACATATTGTAGAATAAATTGGATTTATATGCTCAATTTCTCTATAAACTTTCCAAACATCTTTGGCTGCTTTCCATTTTTTTGCTGTGTTAGATGTTGAAACTAAACGGTAGTTGGCTAATGTCTTTTGCAGTCCATATGCCTTAAAACCTCTTTTCATAATGAGTAGCCATAATGCCATGTCATGAGAACTTTTGATATTAGGCATCATAAATGAACCTGTTTTTTCCTTATCTATGATAACTGTTAGGCATCCTATAATAGTATTGCGCAGATATCCATGATAACCTATTACTTTGGGAGCGTGAATAATATTTCCAGTTGGGGTTCCATCTTCTTTCATTACGCTATAGTTACTGAAAGAGAAAGCGATATTATTTTTTTCCATAAACCTGATTTGAGTTTCTAGTTTGTTAGAAATCCATGTGTCGTCACTGTCTAAAAATGCAATATATTTTCCAGTAGCATTTTGCAAAGATATGTTCCTTGCAGCTGCAGCGCCGCTATTTTTCCCTGTAGAAAATAGTTGAATTCTATTGTCTATTTCTTGAAACTTTTTAATGATATTAATTGTGTCATCTTTAGAACAATCATCTGTTATCAAGAGTTCCCAATTACTATAGGTTTGTTCTATTACAGATTGGATTGCTGCAGCAATAAATTTTGCAGCATTGTAAGATGGCATGATAATACTAACTTTATTCATAACTAAATATTTTTTTGCAAAAATACTAAATTTTATTGAATTGACCAATTTTTATTTGTATGTTTCAAATAAAAATAGTATTTTTGCATTGTTTAAAAACATAATTAGTTTTGGAAGATAAAATAATTATTAAAAAATATATAAAGTGTGCTTTTAGGATTGTTGGATATGATTAGATTTGTAAAAGGCAATTTATTGGAAAGTTCTGCTCAAGCACTTGTCAATACTGTAAATACGGTAGGAGTGATGGGTAAAGGTATAGCTTCACAATTTAAGGAGGCTTACCCTAATAATTATATTCTCTACAAAAAAGCATGTAAAGATAAACTTATTCGGGTTGGTTCTATGTTCATAACTCAAGAACAAAATGTATATGGAATTCATAAAATCATAGTAAACTTTCCTACAAAAAAGACTAGGAGAAAGCCCTCTGAATATTCCTATATATGGGGAATATGTTCGTCTTGTATTAAATCATCTTTATAAATTTGAAAAGCAAAATATAGAATTATTATATGTTTAAGATTACTAACTAACAATACTGCGTTAAATTAATATTTAATCGTCTGTAAATCAATAACTTATATTAAG
>ERZ780095.299-NODE-299-length-17018-cov-21.378_pt1 | contig 17018 bp, 21 predicted proteins | sample MGYA00511574_ERZ780095 | MGnify/ENA primary metagenome ERZ780095 (study PRJEB29588, sample SAMEA2153837) | human gut metagenome | biome: human gut; feature: human-associated habitat; material: faeces | place: Denmark | collected 2008/2010 ...
AATAACCGCAATCCATGCGAAAAAGCAATCATTTTCGTGACCTCACGGATATGAACGAACCACCCCACTACAACCACCATATCACACCCCCACGCCAAAATCAAAGGTTATCTGACGAAACATACGATTTATCTGACGAACGCACCTTTTTCCCAAAAAACTGGAAGAGCGTACATAAAATAACCATGTTTATTTCTGCTGGTTTGTCGTACCCTAATCAGAGGGGCGATAACCATGTTGAATATTATTTTTGTGGACGACTTGCCAATATCTACTGACAAGGCACAGGCGGCGTTCGTAGCGATTTGCGACCGTTACGGCATAACTTGTGCGATAACAGTCAAAAACGCCGCAGAAAGCTTTCTGGCGTGTGTGGCAAAGCAGGACTATGACATCTACGTGATTGACATCGAATTGCCAGACACAAGATGAGATAAGCTGGTACGTGCTGTGCGTGCGGTCAATCCTATGGCAACCATCGCTTTTTTGTCGTTTTATAATATCTATGGAAATATTGCAGCCGGCGTGAGTGTGGATGCATACCTGTACAAAGATTATGACACCGCAGAAATGCAAGAGCAGGCTACAATCCTGCTCAAAAAGTGTGCGGCGAAACGGCAGCATTACCGATTCCAGACGATTACCGGAGCGGTGGATGTTGCCGTTGTTGATATTCTGTACCTTGTGTCCCATCACCGGCAAATCTATTTGCATATGCGTGACGGGACGATTTACAGCGTATATAATACCAGTCTGACCGCTTTAAAAGCTGAGCCGCAGTTCTGGCAATTCGCACGGCTGAACAGGAATTATCTGGTAAACGCCAAAAACGCCGTAGAATTTGACCGCAAACGCAATGTCATCTGGATGCAAGACGGGCAGAAGATAAAAGGTAAAAAGGATGCTATCATTGATATGTTGATGTTGGTCGCTGCGGAATGCTGGCATGATTACGGCGAAATCAACGAAGAAGACGTAGAAGCTTTACAAAAATGAAAAAGCCACTGGAGCGTTAAATTGCTCCAGTGGCTATTTTTTTGTTTTTATGACACGAAATATGACACGCAATATTAAAACAAGCGTATTATAGCCGATTTTTTTGAAATAAAATTGGGTTCGAATCCCTCTCTTTCCGCCAAATATTTTTTCAAGAAAACAGCGTAGTTTCGGGAATGTGCCGAGATTACGCTGTTTTCTTGTTTTTGTAAAAATTGTTTTGATGCTTGATTTTGCACTAAAACGCACATATTTGCATCAATTTGCAACGCAATATGACACGAAATATGACACGAATATCAGATTTCTTTTTCACTCTCGGAAAAAAGATCATCCATATAATTGTCAATTTTCTTATCCGTTTCTTCTCTTTCCGCAGTAAATGTATGCTGATATACATTTTTAAGTGTTGATGGCGTTGACCATCCGCCACGTTCCATGGCGTATTTGTCAGGGACACCCAAAGCCAGCATAATAGACGCATTGATATGACGCAAATCATGAAACGTCATATGTTTCCCAGTCTTTTCCAGTATTATATTTACAAAATGCTTGTATATAGTACTCGCCGCAAGATTCACAACATAATCATCTGGGTTTCCTGACCCTATCATATCCAGCAAGCGTTCCGGCACAGAAAGCCGCCGTGTGCTGTTAAATGTCTTTGTTTTCTCTTTTTCTATTTGTCCAGCCATTGCAATCCGTACATTTCGCACAGTCAAAATACCATCGCTAATGTCTTTATAACGTATCCCACGCACTTCTGACATTCGCAAACTGAGCCACATTGCAAGCATTGCAGGCAGCTCTATATCCGTTCCTTTTATCGCATCTGCAATTTGTTGTGGCGTTGGTAAGTCTTTAACCTTGTGTTCTTTTGCTGGTAAAGTAGTATGGAATACAAAATCTGGCATATACATTGCCACAGATGCCGTCAATAATCCATGTGAATTTCTCACTGATTTTGCTGATAATGTCTTTGCTGCGTTGTTGATAGCAGCTTGCACCATCAAATTTGTAATCTTTGACAGCGGCACATTCATGAGTTCTTGCAATTGATTTTTACGAATGTTTTTGTATCCTGCAATTGTTGACGGGGATAACACCCCATCTTTATTCGCAATATAACCATCAATTGCGTCCCCAATAGTTAATTCTTTCATTTTTTCTTTGCGTTTCAGACTGTATTCGGCAGCTAAAAACTCTGCTTCTTTTTTTGTGCCAGCTGTAAAAGATTTGTACAGCTTATGCCCGGATCCGTCTTCTCCAGCATATATTCTTACACGCCAGTTTCCTGATGGCAATTTTTTTGCTTTTGCCATAAAAATTCCTCCTTCTTGACAAGAAGGAACAAATATGATATAATAAGCATTGTTAGTATATTTTTTGTTCCCTTTTTGATACCACTTGTTGTGCCGCAACAAGTGGCATTTTTTATTATAGCATAATTTTATCCAGGAATCAAGAAAAAACATTCAACGAATTGATTATGGCATCAATCTAACTATTTTTATTACAATCTGTCAAACTATCCTATCATCAAAAAATGACATAAAAAATCGGGAACACCGTCGCAACGCCGCTCCCTTTAAAACTGATTCGGTTTTTATATTACATATGTTATTATACCACCTTGACACTTAAAAATCAACTGGATTGTGCAAAATATCTAAAATTATAGTTTAAGATTGTGCAATTTAATGGTTGAAATTTTGCTTCAAATTGGATATGATATATATCACCTTTGGTGATAATTGATAGTAATCCCGCAGCAGTAGTTCCCCCACTATCCGGGGTGTAACGAGGCTACGGGTTTTTTATGAGGTGAATAAAAATCGATGGATTGATAAACAGAGAAATAAAAACTGGTAGTGGAAATTTGTAAAGCAAAAACCGGCAGTACAAAACAGGAAATCTCCTGCTGTACTGTCGGTTTTTTCATTTCAATTTCGCATCAATACTCGTAACATGCTGCAAAATCTGTTTAAGCGTGTCATTATCACTGGTGTCTTTTTCAGTGCCTGAAGTGTCCTTTTTGGTGCCCTCTGGAGTAGTTGTTGCATTTTTTGCAAATCCATTCAGACCAGCTGCCTTAATAACGGATGGATAATCAGTGTAACAGTAATCCATGTCACACTCACCGACAATACCGGGGATATTTTTTTGCCCAATAATGTCATACTCAGCGTTACCAGCTACATTATACTGCCAAATACCGTATGGATTTTGATACGTGCATTTACTTGCATACTGGGCACACCAGATTGCGTAACAGCTTTTAACACTGTCTGAAAGGTAATTATCTAAGTAGTACGTGCTGCAATACAGTCCGGCAAAATATCCAGCCTGTTCCAGCGTGTTCAAAAATGCATCTACTATTGCAGAGCAAGCAGCTTTGCCTAATGCAAATTGTTTTTCGTTCTCCAAATCCATATAAACCGGATACTCAAACGATTTACCTTTAATGGTCTGCAAAAATACCTGAGCCTCACGTTTTGCCTCGTCTGCCGACATTGCGTAACTAAACCAGTATGCACCGCAGGGGATACTCAGACGCTTACAAGCGGCATAGTTACGGTTAAATTGTGTATCAACTTGGTTTGCCTCTTTGCCGTAGCCTGCCCGTAAAATCGCAAAGTCAACCAGTCCGGATGCCTTTGCAGCGTCCCAGTCAACCTCGTTTTGACAGTATGACACATCAATCCCTTTTAAAACGCTTGTTGTTTCGGTGGTCTTTTTGATGCCAAAATACTTATAAAAATCCTCTGTAACAGTACCATTGCCTTTGACCTCGTCGCCTAACCAGCGGTATCCTGTCCGCACGTCCAAATGCGTGTACTGGTAAGATGTCGTGATGTTAGCAATACCGCCAAAGCCCAAATCCTGAGCTTTACAGCACACCGTCTTGCTGCTGATGGGCTGCCCGTCCTGCCCGTAACAGCAGACATCCGCAGCAGTGCCTTTGGTATGCTGACCGCTGCTTGTACCACCTACAGCCTTGTCGTGCTCTGGGCAACGATAACCGCTTGTTACAATGATTTTGCTACAGTTCAGAGCGGTATAGAGGGCTTCCAGCTTGTCAACCAGTTCGGATGCAATCAAAGTTTCATGGCTACTTCCGCACTGACACCGAAATTCCCTGACGTTGAAATGCGGGGAAAGCTGTGTATTATCGTTATAATCATAATGATTGACTGGCATAATATCATCCTTTCACAAAAAATATTTTTAGAAAAATTTGAAAAAACACTTGACAACCACCAAAATATGTGGTATAATAGAATCATGGAAAGGGGGTGAAAAACATGAGAATGCCAAATAAAAAAGAGCTTCTCAAACTGCTGGACACAGTCGAGAAGCTCACAATCAAAATCATTTCCATTGTCGGATGGGTGAAGATTCTGATTGATGTGATTTTCAGCTAAATGCTGAACGGCTGTAAAGCCGGGGAGGGCGAAAGCCTTCTCCGCTTTACGGTTATATTATAACATGGCTTCTCATAAATGTCAATGCGTGATACAGCGAAAATTATTTTTAAAGTGGTTGAAATTATGGGACTTTTGTTCTTTCTGTTTTACCTGATTTCTTCCATTGCAACGGATGTGGTAAAATGAATCTAAGAAAAATCAGAAAAGAAAAAGGGTATTCTGTGCCGAAGTTGTCCACTTCGGCAGATGTACCGATTCGCACAATTGAAAACATTGAAAAACGGAATCAATGTACAGTTGCAAACGCCATCAAGCTTGCTGATGCTCTTGGTGTCACGCTGGATGAACTTTGCAGAGATAACCCAGAACAGACCGAAACCGAATAACCCGATGCCGTCCGGCAGCTTTTCCGCTGCTGGGCGGTTTTCTTATTCAACTACAATTGTTCTGATTTCATCGAGATTGTAAAAACCAATCCAAGCTTCATTTTTTATCACAATAAAAAACTTTCCATCATAGGTGTAGTCATCCCATTCACTTTTCTTCCACTCAGCAAATTTTCCATCTTTCATCGTAACTGTGATTGTTTCATATTTATCTGGACAAGGAGGAATGCAATTTGGCATTGGTGGATGCGTTTCAGAAATCAATTTCTTCAACCCTTTCCCTGACAAAATATCATCATATTTTATTAGCTTTCTTCTATTCATCGTTCAACCTCCGGCAGCCCTGCCACGGATGTCAAAACAGACAACACCCCAGCCAGTAGAGCCGCACTGCCCACGGCGATCCAGTTCACATCTTGCATCACAGCAGCTACGCCAATCGTTGCTACCGCGGTCTGTGCCATGGTTTTGACTGCTCGAACAGTTGCAGCCTTCGCCCAAAGTTTCCAGTTTCTCATGTTATGCTCCTTTCTCGGTCGGCAGTGCCATGAATTCTTCATGCAAATGTGTCATCACACCATTGCCGCCCAATTCATGATACTGCTGATACATGTTTTCATAATTTTCTTTTGCGTAAATCGGTGCAAACCCTGCATCAATGTACTTGTTATAGCAGTGTAACATCCGGTCACGGAGCAAGGCTTGTACGCCAAAATCCAGTGCCTTTTGTCGCATTTCCTGTTCTTTCATTCGGGCTAAAATTGCTCTTGTCCCAATTCCAAGAATTCCAGACGCACTGATTACAGATAAAAGAATTGTAATAATACTGCTCAAAAAATTCACTCCCACTTATGATGAAATTTTCAGAATCTGAATTGTGATTTTGTCACCATCATTTACGGTTGTTAGCCCAAAATAAGTAGAAATATCCGTATATCGCATAGTATAATCTACGTTACGAGTCAAATATAATCCGTTTTTATACACGTTTGCAACTGCTTTCCCAGCGATTTCGTCGTCTAATGAGTATCTGTCTTTTGATACAGGAACGTCACCGTTTCCGTTTGTAATAGTATATTGTGTTGTATCCTCTAACAATTTGATTTTGTTTTGTTTCTTGTCATTCCACCAAGCATTAAAGTCAACCTCTAAAGTTTGTAATTCTGTTTTAGAATCAGTCAAAAACTTGTCAAGCTGTGTCTGCTGTGTACTTAGAGCAGTATCAATCTGACTTTGTGCATCTGCTACAAATTTATTTGTTTTTGATTGTGCATCCGTAACAAATCCAGAAATTTGACTTTGTGCATTTGTTGCAGCTTCCTGCACGACATTCACAATATTTTCCGTTCCTGTGATGCCGACTACATACGGACAATTCGCAGCTCCACGATTATCGTTTACGTTTTCGGCATTGATAACGGTTGCCTGTGCAGGTACATAGACATAGGCAAGCACAAACAACTTTGCTGCATTGGTGTCCGGAACATCCGGCTTTTGCGGATCAGCTGCCGGTGTCCCTTTATGTACATCAATATAGCCGTTTCTGTATGCTTCATCCAGATTGACCGATACACAAACTGCATCCCATCGAGGGTTCTCGCTGTCTGCCGCATCAATCTCGACTTCCAGAATATCCGTATTTCTCACATACTTATTTAAGATTTTTGCTCTGCCTGTGTCAACCTGAACGCCCATCGTAGACCCATCGGCAAAAACTCTAAATTCTTTTCCAATGCCTGCATAAATCCCGTCAGAAATCAATCCTTCGAAATAATCTGAAAAATCATCTGCCCCATACAGGCGGTCATGATTGATACTGTCATAAAATCCACTTTTTATCATGATTTCATCTCCCAGTCTGAAAATGTTGGCGTTACTCTGTAACCGTTTTCGTCATCCGCTTCAATTACTTCCAAAACTCGTGCATTTGCTTTCATGCCGTATTCATTTTCAATGCTTACAAGGTCGCCTAAATCCCAATCCCGGCGGTATATAAATTGCAGTGTTGTGTCCACTTCTCCGGACAGTCCCTCAATGATGCTAGTTTCAAACAGCTTTTCTTTTCCACGCTGTCTTAAAAGTATCCCATATTCAGCAGCAGTGTAATATGTACCATCATCTTTTTTCATTCTTAGGTCACGAGCATCCACAAAAATTTCCCGGCGGTCTAATTGCTTCGGAACATTGTGTTCATCGGCAGAGTTCCACGTCTTGTGCGTCCAAATAACTGATCGGTCAGCACCTTCCCCTTCTCCGGCAATAAAAGCCATCGTTTTATTATTCTCATCGTCCAAAACATATTGGCTATTGATTAAGTTGTAGTATTTCGGTGAAAAAATAACAGGGGTATTTTCTTTTTGGTCGAATGTCCGATCAACGCCTTTATAACACGTAAAATTGAATCCATCCTTTTTATCTGTAAAAACAAATCTAAAACTAAATCCATACTGTTTGCAGATGCTGAAAATAGCATCAAGAAGATTCTGATATTGATATATATTCCAATAAAGATATCCTTCTTCTTGGTCGAGTGTCACACCATACAAATCTTTTATAATGTCAATTTCACGGTCAGCATATTTTGCATCCATGCCTTTTGCTTCCAAATTAATCAGATTGCAGCACAATGCTGATGGAGAACTTGCAGCGAAAGAGCCGGCATTTGCAACGACCCTATAGGATAAGATGTTTTCAACTCCACGTCCGGAAATAATAAAATAGTTCCCGTTTTCTGCATCTGTCTTGATTTCGATGTGTTCAATCATCATCGTGTTTTCGCAGTCTTCCCGGAAAACATAAAATCCAATCTGCAAGTACTGTAGTAAATCTGGATCAGCCGGAATGTATAGTTCAAAATCCCCAACATCCCAGTAACGCCGTGTCCAGATCAGGGAACGATACTGATCAATTACAGCAACCCTTTTAAAAGTTTGATTCAATATGTACAATTCCAAGTCATCATACCCCCAGTAATAACTTGTCAACTGTGATAGTAACAAGCAGATTTTCCGGTTTTTCGTCTGCTCCATAGGTTAGACGATTTTTCCCGGGCAGCAGCTGCACCCACTCAAAACTTTCGTCCATCGTGTTCAGAACATTTTTGGTTGTTCCATCCGCAAATGTCTTTACAATAAACAAATGATGTTTATTGGTGTTTACTGTGATTTTTTCGCCTTGATTCAGCATTGTTTCTGTGCCTGTCAGCTTCATGGTTTGATTGGATGTCAAATTAGTTAGCCATGGTCTGGATGTGATTTTTCCAATTGCCTTAAATTCGACCACCATTCCCGTTGGCACCAGTCCGGCATTGATAATACCAGATGTGCTGTAATTCCGTTCAGAAACGGGAATCGGTTCGCCAATACTGATGGAAAACGGAAATTCAAAACGGGATTCTGATACTGACAGAACCAATGTTTCTTTCTTTGCACTTCTAAAATACGGGTCATTGCAAATAATGGATACCTGTGCAGTTTCATTATTGCTGAATAAGTTACATTCAAATGTTTCTATGTATCCATCAATGTAGACATCATGCAACCCATTCCGGAAATAGATCCGGACGACTTTTCCCAGCGGAAAATGTTCGTATAAAGCATTCCGGTTTTGCTCCACGTCTGGAAACATCTTGATATATAGCACAATATTTCGCTTGTTGATTCTGCCGGAGTTATAAACCTCTCCGTCTACGTTGGCAATTGTGCTAAAATTTAGCGTTGCTCCGGGTGGGGCTAATCCATCTATTTTATAAATGCAAAAATTAGCGTTATTTGTAAAATCAATCGTTTTTGTTTTGACGAAATACAAAAAAATCACCCCTTTGCATTCAGCAGATTTTTGGACTGCCTGTAAATATCATACCGAGATAGTGCCTTTGGGCTGTTGTTTGTCTGATTAAAGTTGTAATTGTTGACAACTTGCGTTGTTCCAGCCGCTTTGGATGTGCCTGCTCCAATATTCAAATCACTGGAAACGTTTGCAATCGCAGATTTCGCAGCCTGTAGCGTTTTCTGTGCAGATTTCTGCATTGCATTCACAGCGGTCTTTGTTTCATCTTCGATACCCTCTGCCATGCCCATCGGCAAGAATTTACCAATCTGATCCGCCATGACTTTAGACGGGGAATTGATGTCAAAGAAACTTCTCAGCCCATCTAAAACGCCCTGACCAAATCCCTGAATTTTATCCCAAATCCAGCCTGCCATGTCATTGATCCCATTCCATAAGCCTTCCACAATATCAGAACCAATGCTATAGATTTTATCTGGCAAGCCGCTAATGCCATCTACAATGTTATCCCATAAATTCTGTGCGGCTTCGCTCGCCTTGCTACCAAGATCACTTGCAAATGTTGTGACTTTTCCAATGATGTCTGTCAGCCAGTTCCAGAATTCGCCCGGAAGTTCCTGTATTTTCGTGGCGATGTTATCAAAAAAACTACTCGCTGCTTCGCTGGATTTCACTTGCATTTCAGCTGCCCACGTTATAACATTGCTGATTACATTTGTCAGCCATTCCCAGATTCTTCCCGGCAGTTCTGAGAAAAACTGCACAATGGAGTCAATGATTTCCGGAATTTTTTCTGTTACAAAGGTTTTGATATTCTCTGCCCATGTCAAAATTGTTCCGATTGTTGCACCGATTGCATAACCAATCTTATATGGCAAATCGCTGAAAAATTGTACAATCCCGTCAATGATTTCTTGTACCTTCTGGTCAAAGGTCAATTTCATTTCAGCTGCCCATTCAATGATTTTCCCCGGCAGCTGTTTCAGAGAATCAACAATAGCTTGTATAAATTCTTGCATGGACGTTTTCGCATTCGTCCCTAAATCAGAAAACCATTGCTTGATACTTGTCCAGACCTCTGATAATTTCTCGCCGATTTTCTCTGCAAGCGGTGTCAATCCTTCCACAATTGCATCTAAAATTTTCGGAATTGCAGCAACCAGAGCTACTAAAATTTTCGGAATTGCCTTTACAATTTCCATAAGAAGCTTCACACCGGCAGCCATAATTTTTGGTTGTGCATTGGTTAGAAATTCTGTAATTGCAACAATTATATTCGGCAATGCATCAACAAGGCTCTGAATGATGTCCGGCAGAGCATCCACCAACGCATTCAAAAGTTCAGTTGCAGCATTTAAAAGCTGCGGATAGCATTGTGCAACAAAATCCACAATTGAGCGAATAACATCCGGTAATGCAGCAGTCAGCCCCTGAACAATTTCCGGCAATGCAGCAATCAAACCGTTCAGCATGGTTTTAGCTGCTTCTAAAATTTGCGGTGTTGCTGCGGTCAGCCCATCCACCAAAAGAGGGATCAAAGATAGTAACTGATCCAGTAAGCCCGGCAACGCTTGCACGATTGTATCAAAAAGCGTGGTAATTCCGCTTAAAATCTGTGGTGTTGCATTTACCAGCATTTCAATAAGAGCCGATATAAGTTCGGTCACGGTTGTTCCAAGGTCTAATTCTTTGAGTGCAGTAACAAGCCCCTGAAACAACTGCATTGCAGCACTTAAAAGCTGCGGTGCAAGTGTAATGATTTCCTGTGCAAGCTGTGTAATAATGGTTGTAAGGCTTGTCAGCAATTGCGGTGCAACGGTTACAATTCCATCTGCAAGCGTCATGACAATTTCTCCGGCAGCAGCTAAGAGTTCCCCAGAATGCTCTGTGATACCGTTAAGAATGCTCTGAATAATCTCCACGCCGATATTTGCAACGGTCGGTAAAACACTGGTAATGGTTGTTGTTAAGGTTGTCAGGATATTTCCGACAGATGATCCAATCTTTTCGCCTGCTCCGTCTACACCATTGGTCAAATCCATAAATGCACTGGCAAGATTTTCAACATCCGGAACAATTTTTGCAAGCACCCCAGATGCAAATGTGGTGAACATAGCAAGAACCGGTGTGAATGCTGTGCCAATTTGGGCAATGGAATTTTTCATGTCAAGTTGAGCAGCATTCAAATCCATAACCGCTTTGTTATTTTTCTTGTACTCTTCCCCAAGGTCGCCATATAACCCATCCAGAGTATCAACAATTAGCTGCTGCCGCTGCTGTTCATCACCACAGGCTGCCAATTTGGCATTAAAATCATCTTCGTTTTCGCCTGCCCAGTTCAGAGCATCCGCCAAATTACCTGTAACCTGCCCAACCTTTGCGGTTTCGTTGACAGATTCTGCTAAGCCATCAAGCGGAATTGAATCGCCATATTTTGCCCAGATACCAGCCGAACTATTGAGCAGGCTGTTCAGATTCTCTGTGCTTGTCCCCATCGCCATGAAGTTTGATACAGTGGTATTTGCAGCGGTTTCATCGCCTAAAACACCATACATGTCCTCAAACATTTTTCCGGCTTTTTCGCTGCTGATTCCGGCAGATTCCGCAGCAGAATTTAACTTTGCCATGTTATCATTAAATTCCTTGCTGCCCTCTGTTGCTGCAACTAAGCCTGCTCCCAGCCCTGTCAGAGCCGTTCCCAGTCCAGTCAGAGCCGCTTTTCCAAGAGATCCAAGAAATTCTTTTAACTTGCCACCGGATTTTTCTGCTTCATCGCCGGTATCTTTGATTTCTTTGTTCGCATCGTCCAAAGATTTTTCGGCTTTTTTAGCAGAATCCCCCGTTTCATCCAGCGTGTTGTCAAAGGCATCTGCTGCACTTTCAGACGATTTCAGATAATCCTTATTTTTCTTTAGGTCATCTGACAAATTGGAGATTTCCGCACCAAGACGTTTTGCTTCGTCTGATTCTTCCCCGTACTTTATGACAGCATTTGCGTGTTCCTGTCGCAGGGACTTTAGGTCTGATTCTTGCTGTTTGATTTCATTCGATAGCTTGTCAAACGCACTTACAGTTTCTTCTTCTGTGTTTGCAAGTTCTTCTGCTTGCCTTGCAGCTTCTTCGGCTGCCTTACCCATCTCGTCCAGTGTGTTGTTATGCTTTGCAATCTCAAATTCATTTCCCTTAATAGCAGCTTTTAAGCTGTTCATTCTAATCTGCATATTCTGTGCAGCTTCAGAATTTTCACCCTCACTTTGCACAATCTCAGCAAGTTTCTTTTCATAATCCGACAGAATTGTGGAATAACTTTCGTTTACGGTCTTTAATTGTGTGATTTTTGCAGTTAGTCCATCAGCAGAATCGCTCCACTTGTCCATTCCAGCAGTCGCTACTTTGAACTCTGAGTTTGCAAGAGCAATTTGTCGGTTTGCTTCCTGCAAATTGCTTTTCAGCTCCGAAATATCAACTTTAAATTTCGTTGTTGTTTCTTTCGATTTTGCCATTCCTTATCACCACCATTAAAACCAATTGTCCCTTGCCGGTCGCATCATGCGAGCAGGCTTTTTCTTTTGCTTGCTATGTTTCACTGTACGCTTCATCAGTAAAATTACTTCATGAGCAGGATATTTCCGCACTTTAATTGGATCTAAGCCACTGAATCGGTCGCATAAACTCACAGTAATATCAAAAAATGTATCATATAAGGACAGCTTTCCGCCGCCCATCATCAGTTTCCCTGATTTTTTCCGTTGTCCAATGTCTTAATTTCAGAAAAGCAATACTTGATTGCCTGAATAAAAATCGGTACCAATTCGCTGACCTTTGTCCGGCGAATCTCTTCTTCTGTAACACCTTCAAAAATCTGCATCAGCAATGGTTTCAGCTGCGGCAGTAATTTCAGAATCATTACACCGACTGCCGCTTTATCATCCACCTTGTCCAGATCTACACATTGCACAAGGTCTTCCATTGTACCCCACATCAGGTCAAACTGTGTCGCTGTGTAAGTCTTTTCCAATGTTTTTCCGGTCTTATCATAAATTCTCAGTTTCATGTCCATTATCATTTCCTCCGTTTAAAAATAGGCACCACACAATGTGGTCGTGCAGTGCCTAAATAAAATATCAATCTATGTAAAGTTTACGCTGTCTTCGCTGCTACATCATCCGGTGTCATAACCTTTGTGAACCATTCGTCCAAATTATCAGCCCGTGCATAGCGTTCATCGACCACAATACCAGTAATAGATTCTGTTCGCTGTGCAGTCTGTGTACCCTCTACTACAGCAGTTGTATCGTCTCGATACGCAAATTTATGAATGGTGCTGATTGCAGTATAGGTCAATTCCATATTGGTTGTATCAATGCTGTCAGATTCGGTGTTGACTTCTTCGGACGGGATCGCAAATACACCCTTGTATTTCCATGCAAACCGCCAGAAACCATCTGTTCCCTTTGTTTTGTAACCAATGCAGAACTGTTTCGGTCTGGTTTCCCCTTCGATCAGCATGCCCTTTGTTGCATCAAATGCCTGACCGGTAATGTCTGCCAGTGTTGCCAACTTCAACGGAGCAACTGTAAGTGTAAATGTTTCTGCACCCTTTGCAGGAATTACAATCATACCTCTGTTGTCATAGAAGTGCGTTTCGCTGGAAGTTTCCACTTCTTTTGCAATTGTTGCAACATACGCCAATCGCTTTGGCGTTGTAGTAACAAATTTCTCTTCACTATCTTCTAAGACCTGTGAATAATACAAATCCTGTACGCCACGATATTCAAAAACGCTGTTAGAATTATCTGCCATGGTTAAACCCCCTCATTGTTTTCACGGATTTTGAGAATCTGCACAGATATTCCACGCCCGATGTGGGTATCCAAGTCACTAACCGCATCGTAAGCATCGCCCCATGCTTCAAATCCATTCTTTTTTAACTTTTCAATTGCTTGCCGCAGAACGTCATAGCATTTTTCCGGTTCAACGGCATAAAAATTGACATCATAGGTGTATAATGTCGCATATTCCTGATTGTCATAGGCACTATTCAAATCGCCAGAAACCTGCCAGAATGTGAAAAACGCATCTGGATACGGTTCATCTTCCAGCAAACTTCCCTGCCGCCGAACCGGATACCCGAATTCTGATAATAGTGCAATCAAACGGTCTTCCATCGGTCACCCCATATTCCGTTCAATCCATTTTTCAATGGCTTCTCTTTGCAAATAGGTAATTGCAATTTGCGTTTTCCTGCCATAAACAGCATCATACAGCCCCGGAACGGCTGCCATTGGCGGTTCGTGTCGAGGTGTTCCATACATCAGGAAATTAGATACCAAACTTTCCGACAGGTTAAACCCGATTTTTATTTCACCAGTAAAGCCCTTCCATTCAACGGAAAAATTCTTGTTCAGTGTTGCTTTCGTGTCCCCTGTCCAGAACTTTCCATTTGCTGGCATGTTGGCTTTCCTCATAATCGCAGTGACTTGCTCATTGACGTATTCTTTGGATGCTTTCAGGGCGGCTTCTGTTGCTTTTTTCAAGCCTTCTTCCCCTGCTGCCCGGTCAATGCTCTGCATGAGTTCTTGCCATCCGGAAAACTGTAAGCCAATTCGATTCTTTTTCCCCATTACGCACCTCCGGAAACAGCCCTGATTTTGAATTTCAAGATCTGATTCCTCATATTGATGTTTTCCGGTGTTCCAATGACTTCATAGGTTTTTCCGTCCGCATTCTGAATCCGGCAGTCTGCTTTGATATCAGGTCGATACCAAGTTTCGATGACTGCTGTATCTTCAATGGTGATCACATCATTATTCGTGCGTTCTGTTCCACCGAATGTTTTAAAAGATGCATAAAACAGTGTCCCTGTTTCCGGATAAACTTTTTTGGTTATGCCCTTTATCAGTTTTGTCTGCGGAATCAGAAGCCATAGCGGAACGACAAACGGCTCATTCGGTCGATAATTGGACAATTATGCATCTCCCTTCTTATAAATCAGCTGGATTGCACGCTGAACAAAATACTGTGATAATTCCGCCGTGCCCATCCCATAATTCCACAGGTCAGAAACACCACGGATAATCACACCGACAGCCTCCGGACTGTTTACGACCGCATCCGAAACGCCAGCATCCAACAAAAACGCTTTTACATCGTTGATGTAGGTTGCCAGCGTTTCGTCTTGATACGTTCCTGTGATATTCAGACCGATTTTCACTTTTTCCAACAGTTCTTCGGCTGTCATGTGATTCACTCCTTACTTTGTAGACTTCTTCAGCACGAATACAGAATTGACATCCAGCAGCTTGCCATCCATAATGCAAAGTCCCTTATTGTACCATACATTCTTTTCATCGCTAAACCACCGCTTGAATGCCAGCTGCAAATTGGTGTTGATTGCATAATCATTCGGGCGGAAGTAAATTGCGAATGCATCCCCGTCCGCTGCTGCATCAAAGTCTTTCATGATGTCTGGTTCTACGAGGATGACTTCCCGTCCTGCAAACTTGCCGGATACTGTACCATTGACCGGATCATATGTTTCCATGTAAAGCGGTCTGTCGTTCGCATCCTTCAACGTCATGATCTGAGATTCAAACGTTGCAGCAGTCATTACCAAAACGCCTTCCCCACGATAAGCCAGCGGCACTTTTGCAAACAGCTTTGTTCTCCACTTTGTCCAGTCTGCAAGTTCTGCCGCAGTAAAGGTGATCTTGTTTTCTGCCTTTACCCGTGTATCATTGAGAATGCCCATCGGCTGACCGCTGCCAGTGCCAGACAAGATGACACGGTCAAATTCCCGTGCAAACGCTTCAGACAACAGCCGTGCCATTTCCGTTTCCAGCGTATCCAGTGTAACCACCTGAGAAAGCAAGGACTGAGAAAGACGTGCTTCCACAATGTGATAGCCGAAAGATACGCTGGTCTTGATTTTCGGAACTGCCTGTGTATCAGAAACAGTCGTTTCCGTAATCCAAGAAACCGTCGGAACCAGTTCTTCAATCGGAAATTCTACGCCGCCCTTAACATTCAGCTTCCGGACACGGTTATACAAGTTTCCATAGACTTTCAGTTCTTTGATAAACTCGTTCATGATGGTGTTCGGAATCACCTTGCCAACATCCGATGTAATCAAGGTTTCATCTGCACGCTTCTGATAGTTCCATTCGCCGGTCTGCACATACTGCATAAATGCTTTCCGATATTCCATGGAATCCAGTGCATTTCCGGTTCTTTGTTCTCCCTGCGAATTCATTGCAAACGATGCAAGATTTCTTGCCTGCATCGGATTAAATGCAGACCTCTGTCCGGTTGCATCATCGTCTGTTTTGCCAGCAGAATCACTTCCGGCATCATCCTGATTATCGTCCTTCTCTGCTTCTTTCAGCTGTTCTTCTGCATCCTGTAATTCTTCTTTCAATGCCAACAGGGTCTTTCCAAGGTCTCTTACTTCCTGTGCATCTTTGGAAGTTTCAAGTTTTGCCTTGAGTGCCTCGATTTCTTTCTTTCTTTTTTCAATCAGATTTTTCAGAAATTTTGTCATATGCTCATACCTCCAGTAAATATTTCAGTTTCAGCTTTTCCAGTTCTACATCTTCGCTGCCTTTGGAACGTGATTTTCTGGCATCTTCAACCGTTCGCTTGTCACGGGCAGAAATTTCAGTGCTTTCATATGCTGGAAATGTCACAGCAGAAACCTCTGCAACCTGTCCAATGCTATTGATGTATCGGGTCGGATGGTCGGTATCCAATCCTTCCCATTCATCTCCAGTAATCGTAAACATAAAGGACATGCCGGAAATATCGCCACGCTGCACAGCAGAATATAACGCCTTTGCATCCGGATTGTTTTCCACGTCCAACTGTACTTGTATAGCTAACCCATCCTTGTCACGCTGGAGCTGCATCGTAGAATTTTTGTTTCCGGCTTTTGCCCGTGCCAATGGAATCATGCCTGTGTTGTGATTGACCAAAAACCGCACATCGGATAAATCTGCATCATCCAACGCACCTCGCCGAATGATTTCATCGTAAAATCCCAAATCAGTTTTCGTTTCAAAAACAATCGGTCTTCCAACCAGATAAGAACCGCCATCGCTGTCTGTATCTGTTCGAATGTCAAACATAAAATTTCTTTTGCAAAATTCAGGCATTGCATTGCACCTCCTTACATAATTGTAATATCATTGATTTTTGGTGAACTGTTGTCGCTTGTTCCCGACCATGCCAAATAATATTCACCTGCCGGAACACTCGAAATATCAACGGCTTCTGTTACGCCAGCTGTTGCATACACATACTCAAAATCGACTTTGACAATGTTTTCGTTGTCCGCTGCCAGCAGGCTTTGAATTGATGTCGCCTTTTCTGCATCTGTCGCACCGGTAACCAGACCAGCAGGAATGAAATTCAACACTTCCTC